>Ga0210063_1000004_pt1 | contig 245600 bp, 255 predicted proteins | sample Muzzi_PWA_D1_FD_185529 | JGI IMG/M metagenome (GOLD analysis project Ga0210063, IMG submission 185529) | Wetland microbial communities from San Francisco Bay, California, USA, that impact long-term carbon sequestration - Muzzi_PWA_D1 (SPAdes) | ecosystem: Environmental > Aquatic > Marine >... | reverse complement strand
TGCTCGCCCTGGTGCTCGAGCACCAGGGCGACCGCCCTCTCTCTGACCTCCGGCGGGTACCTCCGATTTCGTGACATGACCTCATCCTCTCAGGGGATTTGGTCTCCATCGAAGCCGGGGCGGTTCAGAGCGCTCTAGCCGACAAGGTGGAGGAGTACAAAGACCTGGCAAAGTTTGGTGACCGTCGTATCCCTACGATTGTGCTCAACGAGACCTACGCCCCGTTCAAGAGCTACATCGCTCTCCGGGCAAAGAATCTCACCGAGGGCGGGACGCAGGATGCCTCGGACCGATATGCGGTCGGGACCGGTCTCGGCCTTTTGCTTTTGCACGAGGATCTGAAGCAGCGCGAGAAGGCGAGCAACCAAGAGGTCGACGAGGCGCAAATGCTGGTGTCCAAGCAGGCAGTCGCGCGCTCCGTGTTGCTGATGATGCCCGCGTTCGACACGCTAGCTCGCGAAGTGGGCGTCGAGGAGGAGTAGCGCGTGGCGGATCCACTAACCCCATCGAAACGCAGCGCCTTGATGGCGAGGGTCAAGACGCGAGATACGGCGCCTGAGCTGGAATTGCGGCGGGCACTGTGGGCGGCGGGCTTGCGCGGCTGGCGTCTCCACCCCGGACAGATACCAGGCCAGCCGGATATTGCCTGGCTTGGTCGGCGTGTCGCTGTCTTCGTAGACGGTGCGTTTTGGCACGGCCACCCCAACTACTATTGGGGTCAGTCGGGTAGGTTCTGGGATGAGAAGATCGACCGCAACCGTAGTCGCGACGAAAAGGTCACCCGTGAACTGGTGGAACGCGAATGGACCGTACTACGCCTCTGGGACTTCGAGGTTGAACGCGATGCACCGCATTGCGTAGAGCTGATCCGCGTAGCGCTCGAGGCTGCTGGCGGATCTGCCCGTCCTTAGGCGGCGATGGATGTAGCAGGCCGGGCGTGGTTCTGCTCTGCGTCAAGCGCTTCGGCGAGCGCCTCGGCGATCCGTCGTGCCAGCAGGGGTGGTACCGCGTTGCCGATCTGGCGGGCGACGCTGGTCATTGCTTGGTGCTCGGGCAAAACGAAGTCATCATTGACGCTCATGCAGCGGGCCGCCTCGCGAACGGTGATCGGCCGGTGCGCGGAGGGGTGCAGGTAGCGGCCTTTCTCAGGCTTGAAGAACTCGGTGCGAATCGTGTAAGCGGGCCTGTCCCACCAAAGACGACCAAAGACATCCGTGGTGCCAGTTGTCTTGTTCCGCCAGCAACGAGGCACGAGCTCTGCGAGCCCAGCTCGGTCGAGATTGCGCTGCATCGCGAATCTGTCCCCACCGTCACGCGGGACAGCCTTGTATCGCCGCACGCTCTCGGGGCGCGGATTGCGAGATCGATGCCAGTTTCTTCCGCTGGGTCGGAGAGGCAATCCGTCCACTGCCTCGCGAAAAGTCACCCAAGGCTTCAGGGAATGCGCTGTCGTCACATCCTCCGCATGCGTCTTCTCTGGCCACGGAATTGCTCCCGAGTGGATGCCAATCACGATCGCACGGCGGCGGCGCTGGGGCACTCCATAGTTGGCAGCATTCAGTACCCGACCGTCGACTTGGTAGCCGATCTTCTCAGCGCATGCTTTGAACGTCGAGTACTCGGCTGAGCGCAGGAGCTCCGGGACATTCTCCATAACGAACGCCTTCGGGTTGACCTGTTCTAGGGCCCTCAGGTACTCCCGCCACAGGCCGCGGCGCTCAAATCCGACTGCATCGCGGTTAAGTGGCGAAAAGCCTTGGCATGGCGGGCCGCCCGCGAGAACGTCAACGGCGGGGAAGCTTGCGACGTTTTCAATCGGAACTCCGGCTACGTGGTCGCCGAAATTGAGACGGTAGGTCTCGGCAGCGTCGTGGTCCGACTCGACGGCGAAAATCGAGCGAAACCGCTTGGTGTCCTCGAATCCGCGCGTCAAGCCGCCACAACCGGCAAAAAGATCAATCAGGGTGTAGCGCGACATTCTCAGGCACGATACGAGGCGAGGCGGCGGCAGCCTCGGGTCTGCAGGTTGCCAGCTGGCCGATGCATCTCATAGCCTGTGGCGGTGCCAGCACTTCCCTTTGTTTCCGATCTCCTCGGCTGGACGGTGCCTACCTCTCGTTCGCCTTCGAAGCCAAACATGGCCGATGGAGGCAGCAAGACCAGCGTGGCAATCGCCACTAAGGTGCTCGAAACCCTAGGTATCACCCATGAGATTCCGCACGTTGGCCAGACGGCTGGCGCGCGGCTAGAGGAAGCAGTTGAAAAGCACCTCGCTGACGTGCTTCCTCGCACGATCGGCGGAGCACCGCTGACGGTCAGCCGTCGCGCACCGATCATTGAGTTCTCTCAGTACGAACACTTGGCCCAGCTTGAGCGTCTGATCAAGGCCGACAAGTCGATGACGCTGCGCGCCTCGATCGGGACCGACTACGTGATCAAGCCCGATGTGACGGTCGGACTTGAACTGGGCTGGGACGAGTCGCTTTACTTGCACGCAGCGATTCCGTGCAAGTGGACGCTGCGCTCCGACCGGGCGCAAAATGTCCGCCACGAGGCCGTGATCTTGATCCGCCATCGCCGCGGAAGACTTCCTCACATCGCGACCGTGACCGCCGAGCCTCTGCCGACCAGGTTGGCATCATTGGCACGGGGAACTGCCGAGGTAGACGCCGTATACCACGTCGCTCTTGACGAGCTGCGCGCTGCTTGCACTGCGGTCGGGAGTAGTGAGCAGATTGAGGTTCTCGATGAGCTGACGACTCACGATCGGTTGCGGGATCTCTCAATGCTTGGGGCGACGCTCTCGATCTGAAAGATGCTCAGGACGGTAGCTGGGTCAGCACGTAGCCGAGCAGCTCGCAGCCGTCGATTACATCGTCGGTGGTGATTCGGGCCTTGGTGGAGGGACTGCATGCGGAGTACGTCGCCGATGGGTGTTGGGCGAGGGAAGACGCCGGCGCGAGAGACGCTGGGGCGCTTGAGTTGGTCGGCAAGGAGGCGGTCGAGCTTCGTCGATGCCGGGGCAACCCGTCCTCTTTAGCAGGATCGAAGGAAGATACTTGCAAAAAATAGATACTTGCTGTAAAAAGCAAGCATCATGTCTGCGCAACTACATCCGGATGATCGGCATCTGGGGCTCGATCTGAACGATCGCGACGCCACCCTCCTGATGGACGGCGGGGTGGTGGCCTCGTTTGAGGTGGTGCGCGAAAAGGTCCTGACCGCAGCGCGGGCGAAGGAGATCGACGCGCCCGGGGGGAAGCAGTGGCTCGTTGTCTTCGAGCGATCCTCGCCGGACGCTCGAGCGGTGCTCCGCGAGCGAGGCCTGTCCTATGCGGGGGAGAACGGGGAGCTCTGGATACACGCACCGCCGATCCATGTCGAGCGGCCGGCGCTCCGTCGGGCGGCGGCGCTCACCTCGGCGCCGGCTGCGCCATTCGCCATCCGCGCCAGTCGCGTGTCCCGCTGGCTGCTGCTTCACGCCGCGGACAGCCCTTCGCTTCGCGAGCTGGGGGCTACCGTCGGACTCAGCGAGTCGGTCGTGTCTCGAACCGCTCGCGCGCTGGCCGATGACGGTCTGATCGCGATTGAGGCCGACCCCGCGGACGGCAGGATCCGAAGGGTTCGCCTGCGGGATGCCGGTGGGATGCTCGACGCTTTCGAGCGAGCCTTTGCCGCGCGCCAGCTGCGCCGTCAGACCTGGGATGTGGGGGCCAGGGATGTGGCTGAGGCGATGCGGCGGCTGCGGGAGGCGTCGAAGCGGCTGCAGCTTCCGTATGCGGTGGGAGGACTGGCAGGAGCCTCGTTCATCTCCGGCGTTGTCGAGCCTGTCGGCGTCGAGGCGTGGATCGATCGTGGCGCGATCGACCGGTGGATGGATGAGTTGACTGCGATTCCGTCCCGCCCCGGCCCGGGCAAGCTGACGGTTCAGCTGGCCCCGGACCCCTTCGTGCTGTCTCTCAGCACCCGCCGCGAGGGCTTCGAGATAGCCGACCCCGTTCAGCTGTACCTCGATTGCCGCCGCTCGGGCGAGCGCGCCCTGGAGGCAGCCGACGCGATCCGCGCCGAGATGAACTGGTGAAGGTTGTCGCCCCGACCCATCTTCTCCGCGAGGCCGCCGCGGTACTCGAGCCTGTCAGGGACGACGTGGTGGTCATCGGCGCCCTGGCGGTGCAGATTGCGCTCGACGGTCACGACGTGGCGCTCGCCCCGACCAGGGATGTCGATGCCGGCATCTCGATCGAGAAGGTCGAGCGGATCGTTGCCCACCTGGAATCCGAAGGTATGCAGAGAAGCGACCTGCCACACGAGCGCAGCTTCACCTGGGTGAAGGGCGAGATAAAGGTTCAGTTGATCAGGGCATTCCACCCGTTTCCAAAAGGCGCAGCGGGCGGTCTGCCGGTCAACAACATGGTCAGCGAGCTCAGCGAGCAGAAATGGCTCATCGCGCTTGAAGACGATCCCGCCCGAGGCTGCATCTGGGCTGCCCGGCCAGCTGCTCTCATCGGCCTCAAGGAGCAGGCCTTCGGCCGCACACGACCGACTGGCGAGCCGGTCGACCGCGACTTCAGCGACGCGCTCCTTCTCATGGACAGGCTTGGAGGGCAGATCGCGGAGGAACTCACTTCCGCCCCGCAAATGCGCCGCCGAGTTCAGCGGGCCGCGGAGACCTTGAGCACCGATCGCGATGCAGCGGTCGCCGCTGCGCGTGAGCTTGTCGCCACCGGACAGGAGGAGTCACGGCTATCGGCCGAAGCAACCATCACCCGAGCGACCAGAAGCATTCTGCGCGCACTGGAGTCGGGCGCTCAGGGCAGATCGGCCAGCACGTAGTCGAGCAGCTCGCGGCCGTGGTCTGAGGCGACGGTTACGTCGTCGGCCGTGATGCGGGCTCGGTGGAGGGATTGGAGGCGGAGGACGTCGCCGGTGGTGTGGGGGTTGGGGAAGACGCCGGCGTAGGAGACTCCGAGGCGCTCGAGGTGGTCGGCGAGGAGGGCGGTGGCCGGCTTCTCCAGCGGGAGATCCAGGTAGATGGCGTCGATGTTGCGGCGGTGGAAGAGGTGGTGGCGCTCGGCTGCGACGACGGTCTCGAGGTCGGCGCCGGGCTCGTGGGCGGTCAGCAGGGCGAGGTTGTGGTCCTCGTCGACCTCGACGTGCAGCTCGGTGCGCTCGGGGATGGTGGCGTCGCGCGGGGGCTCGGCGAGGGTGCCGCGCAGCTCGCACAGCTCGAGCGTGCGGTGGACGATGTCGCGGTGTCGCTCCGGCACGTAGACCTCGCGCTCGTGGCCGTCGTTGAGCTTCGCGTAGAAGAGAGCGACCGACTGTCGGCGCGGGCGCGCCGCAGTTGCGGCGTCGTTGTTGACGCTCGCGGGGATCCAGCCGAGCAGGAAGCCGGTCTCGTGCGCGCCCAGATCGAGGTTGGCCTTCTGGCTGTAGGGGTGCGCGGCGGTCGACTCGCTGAACATGCCCGCCATGCCGCGCTCCGTCGCCCACTCCATCAGGCGCTGCTTGGTGCGGGTGAAGAGGTGCTGCCCGCGCGCCGCGGGCATCGTCACGGCCTGCCCCGCGTGGCCGACGGCGTCGCCGGCGTCCGCCAGGCTCATGCCCTCATGGCAGAGCAGCTCGCCGTCACCGGTCTCGGCGACGAAGGAGACGTAGGTGCCGGCCTGCAGCCGCGCCCCGACCTCGGCCTCGTCGTAGACCCAGCGCACGTCGTAGCTGTCGCCGTAGGCGGCGCGGATCGCCTCGGTGAGGCGACGACCCTCGCCGGGGCGGAGGGGGCGGAAATGAATGCGGTCCTTCACGGCAGGAAAACACCACGGTATATTTGGTCCCAGTCGATGCTGCATCTGCGAACAGCCACCTGCGGGTAAGGCCTGGCCCGAAAGCAAGGCACGTGCGTCCGCCCGGCGCGCGAGCATGATCTGCCCGCCTAGCTCAATTGGCAGAGCACTCGACTTGTAATCGAGAGGTTTCCGGTTCAACCCCGGAGGCGGGCTTTATTTGGAGCCGCTGGTGCCGTTGCCCAGGACGCGGGCCTTCTCGGCGGCGAACTCCTCGTCGGAGAGGATGCCCTTCTGGCGCAGCTCGCCGAGGCGTTCCAGCTCCTGCAGGCGATCGTTCTCACGAGCGGGTGCGGGCTCGCTCTCCGGGGCGCGTTTCTCCGGCAGGCGCAGCTTCGAGGCGCGCTCGCCGATGTTGGCGCTCTTGACTGCGCCGACGAGGCGGTCCTTGACGCCGCCGAAGTAGTCGTCGAGCTGGGCGTCGGGGAACTCCTCGGCGGTCTGCCTGCGCAGCTCGTGGATGCCGAAGGCGACGGCGCCGGCGACGATCAGCACGGTCAGGAAGGAGCGCAGGTTCTGGGTCGGCGAAGAGAGGAAGTAGATCGCGACGACGATTGCCAGCCCCGTGTAGACGTAGGGGACGTGGTCGCGCAGGAACGGCGTCATGAAGCGCCGGGTCCAGCTCGCCGATCCGGTCGGCGAGCCGAGCCAGCCGGCGATCCCGAAGAGCACGCCGAAGACGATCACCGTGGTCGCGATACCGACCATCAGCGAGGTCGAGATCGACCAGGCCGCTTCGGCCGCCGGCCTGACGCTTTCTTCGCTGACGAGCTGGTCGACGACGATCCCGCCCGCGATCTCGCGGAAGACGATCACCGCGAACCCGGCGGCGATCAGGCCGACGCCGCAGAAGAGCACGGTCACCCAGCGTCCCTCGCGCGAGAGATAGATCGCGAGGCCGAAGCTGAGCAGCGTCAGCAGCGTCAGCACGAGCGCGAGGCCCTTGATCCCGACCGCCACGTCCTGGGCGGTCTTCAGCTCGTCGGAGCGCAGGATCGTCACCTGGCCCGCGTCGGGCGGCAGCTGGTCGGCGAGCTGGGCGCCGATCCCGACCTGGTCGGCGAGGTTGGTGACGAGGCTGCCGAGGTTGAGCGTCACCTCGCCGTCGGCGGTCGAGACCGCGTCTTTTTCGTCTTCCAGCACGGCCAGCAGCTGTTCGTGCGCGGCCCGGTTGGCGTCCTTCCAGAGGTCCTGCGCGGTCGAGGTCTGCAGTACCCGTTCGGCGCCGCTGCCGGCGACCTGGCGCAGGCCGCCCGAGGCGGGCCCGGCGAGGTCCTTGAGGTCGCCCGGCAGGATCCCTTCGAGTTCTTCCTCGACGTCGACGTTGTCGTAGAGCTGTTCGACCAGGAACTCGCCGACCGCCGCGCGGATCTCTTCGTTCTGGATCAGCCGGCCGCTGGTGTCGACCCAGTCGTCGGTGTTGAGCGCCTGGCGCTCGGTCCAGATCGCGAAGACGCTGAGGAACGCCAGGACCGAGCCGAGCACCACCAGAGCTTTGACGGTGCGTCGTTTCGCGCGGCTCATCGACGGGGATGGTATACGTGACCGGGCGTGAAGCTAGAGGGCATCCACCACATCACGGCGATCACCGCCGATGCGCAGGAGAACGTCGACTTCTACGCCGGGGTGCTGGGGCTGCGCCTGGTCAAGAAAACGGTCAACCAGGACAACCCGACCGTCTACCACCTCTTCTTCGCTGACGAGGACGGCAGCGCCGGCTCGGATCTGACCTTCTTCGAGTTCCCCGGCGTCCAGCAGGGCCGGGCGGGGGCGGGCGACGTGCACCGGATCGTCTGGCGGGTCGCCTCGGTCGCGGCGCTCGATTTCTGGGCCGAGCGGCTTGGTGCGAACGGCGTCGACTCCGAACGGGTGGGGGAGAGCCTGCGCTTCGCCGATCCCGAGGGTCTCGACCACGAGCTCGCCGTGATCGACGTCGCCGACGAGCCGCTCAGCGCTGCGCATCCCGAGGTGCCCGCCGAGCTTGCCCTGCAGGGCTTCCACGCGGTCTGCGCCTACGCCGCCGACCCCGCCGAGAGCAGCCGCCTGCTCGAGGCGCTCCGCTTCGCGCGGATCGAAGCCGGCTGGGAGGCTCGCGGCGAGCGGCGCGGCGGCCTCTACCTCTACGACGAGCCGCCGGCGCAGCGCTCGCGCCAGGGCGCCGGCAGCGTCCACCACGTCGCCTGGGCTTCGACGATCGAGGACCACGAGGCCTGGCGCGAGGCGGCGATCGCCGGGGGCGCCGAACCGACGCCGGTGATCGACCGCTTCTACTTCCGCTCGATCTACTTCCGCGAGCCCAGCGGCGTGCTCTTCGAGATCGCCACCCTGGGGCCCGGCTTCACCGTCGACGAGCCGCTCGAGAGCCTCGGCGAGAAGCTCTCGCTGCCGCCCGACTACGAGCATCTTCGCGACGAGGTCGAACCGAATCTGCGCCCGGTCGTCAACCCGCGCTCGGCGCAGACGGGGTGAACGGAAGCTTCGTCTGGCGCGATGCCGGCCGCGTCGTCGTGCTGCGCGAGGACGGTGTCGCCCAGGCGCCCCAGCTCCTGTACGAGCATGGCTTCGCCGAGTTCGAGCTGCTGACGACGCCGCGCGCCCTGCCGGGCGCGCCCGAGCTCGAGGCGGCGGCGACGGCGGTCCACGCGGTCCCGTCGGGCCAGGTTCCGGAGACCGCCGCCGCCCTGCTCGACCGGCTGCGGGCGCCGCAGCTCGTCGCCCTCGGCGGCGGTCGCGTCATCGACACCGCGAAGGCGGTCGCCTCGGTCAGCGGCGCCGCCGTCGCCGCGATCCCGACGACGCTCTCGGGCGCCGAGATGACCGGCATCCACCGGCTGCCGGCCGGCGCCGAGCAGCGCGTCCGCTCGATGGTGCGGCCCGAGCTGACGATCGTCGACCCGCGCGCGATGACCGGCCTGGCCGAGCCCGCACTGCGGGCGAGCGCGATGAACGCGCTGGCGCACGGCGCCGACTCGCTCTACACGCCATTCACCAACCCGATCTCGGAAATGGCGGCCCTGCGTGGCGCCGAGCTGATCGCCACCGCCCTGGACCAGGAGCGCGAGGAGCGGGACACGGCACTGCTGGCGCAGGGCGCGATCCTCAGCGGCTACGCGATCGACTCCGGCTCGTTCGCCATGCACCACGTGATCTGCCAAACCCTGGTCCGCATCTGCGGCACCCCGCACGCCGAGACCAACGCCACGATCCTCCCCCTGGTCCTGGCCTTCATGCTCCCCCGAGCCCCCGACGGCCTCGAGCCCCTGGCGACAGCGCTCGGCACCGAGCCCGCCGAAATCGAGCTGCGCACCCGGGGTCTCGGCGGCAATCCAGCCGGCCTGGGCGACCTCGGCGGCGCAAGAGGCACGCTCGACCAAGCCTTGGAGTCAATGCTGTTGCGCCCGGAGCTCGCTTTTACGCCGGAGCCGCCCACTCGCGATGACCTTGAACTGCTCGTGGAGTCAGCCTGGTAGTCCCCTCGCCCTCCGACAGGACCCGCCCGCCGGTAACCCAAGTCCCTACGCCGTGTAGCGCTACGCGTGACGGACAAACGCCTACAGGCGTACCACGACTACACCCGCGCCCACAGCGTCAACTGGCCGCTCTACCTGCTCGCCCGCGTCTTCATGACGCCCTTCTTCCTCGTCTACTTCCGCCTCGGCCGCGCCGGCCGCGACCACGGCAAGGTCAGCGGCGGCCTGATCGTCGCCGCCAACCACCGCAGCTTCCTCGACCCCTTCGCGATCGGCGCCGCGCTGCCGTGGCGGCGGCCGATGAACTACGTCGCCAAGGTCGAGTTGTTCGAGCGCCGCTGGCAGGGCTGGCTGCTCTCGCGCCTCGGCGCCTTCCCGATCCGGCGCGGCGAAGCCGACGAGCTGGCGATGGAGACCGCGCGGCTGGCGGTCGAACGCGGCGGCACCGTCTGCATCTTCCCCGAGGGCACCCGCATCCGCCGCGGCACTCTCGCCACGCCGAGGCGCGGCGTCGGTCGCCTCGCGCTGCAGACCGGCGCCCCGGTCCTGCCCACCGCCGTCTTCGGTAGTGAGCACGTCCGCCGCCGCTGGCGCATCCGCCCCCGCCAGGTGCGCGTCCGCCTCGGCAAGGCGATGACCTTCCCGCGGGTCGAGGAGCCCTCGCCGCCGCTGGCCGAATCGGTGACCGCGCGGATCTGGCCCAACGTCCTGCTGCAGTGGGAAGAGATGGGCGGCCTGCCGCCGATGCGCCGCGCCGCCGTGATCGGCGCCGGCAGCTGGGGCACCGCTGTCGCCGTGCTGCTCGCCCGCGGCGGGCTCGAGGTCCAGCTCGGCACCCGCACCGCCGAGCAGGCCGAGGAGATGGTCGCGGCGGGGGAGAACGGCCGCTATCTCGAGGGCGTCGAGCTGCCCGAGTCGCTGCTCGTCCGGCCCGCCTCGGAGATCGAGCTCGCCGGCCTCGACCTCGTCTGCCTGGCGATCCCATCCGGCTCGCTGCCGCAGGCGGTCGGGGCGATCGCCGACCGGGTCAGCGACCGCTGCGCCGTCCTGCTGCTGACCAAGGGATTGATCGCGCCGCTCGGCCAGCTGCCCGCCGAGTACGTCGGCGAACGGATCCGCGCCCGCGCCGTCGCCTGCCTCGGCGGCCCCGCGCACGCGCGCGAGGCGGTCTCCGGCTCGGCCGCGCTCGTGCTCGGCAGCGGCGACGCCGACCTGCGCGACCAGCTCGGCGAGGTCTTCGACCGCGCCGGCCTGGTCTGCGAGCGCTCGCGCGACGTCACCGGGGTCGAGATGGCCGGCGCCGCGAAGAACGCCGCCGCCCTCGCCGCCGCCGCGACCGAGCCCTTTGGCCTCAACGCCGCCGGGATCGCCGCCGCTCAGGTCTGGCGCGAGTGCATCGACTACGCGATCTCACGCGGAGCCGAGCTCGAGACCTTCTCGGGGCTGGCCGGAGTCGGCGACCTGACCGCGACCGTGCTCGCCCCTTCTGGCCGCAACCGCCGTGCCGGCGAGTTGCTCGGCAAGGGCACACCGGCGGCCGAGATCCCCGACCTGATCGGGCAGGCCCCCGAGGGCCTCGACGCGGTGCCGCTGCTGGCCGCCGCCGTCGCCGCCTCGGGCCGCCCGGCCGAGGCGCTCGACGGCCTCGCCGCGCTGATCCGCGGCGAGATCGGGGCCGAGGCCTGGGTCGACGGCCTGCGCCTGGTCGAGCGCACCCGCAAGGAGGCCGCCTGAGATGGCGCAGCCTCTAGGCTCCCTGCGTGAGCCCCGAGCCCAACGTCGAGCCGGCGAGCCTCGAGCCGGCCGCCAAGGCCGAGCTCGACCGCGAGTTCGAAAAGCTCTACCGCGATCACCTCAAGGACGTCTACTCGTACTCCTACTACCGGGTCGGCAACCAGCACGACGCCGAGGACCTGACCGAGCAGGCGTTCCTGCAGGCATACCGTCACTTCGACCGCGCCCGGCGCGAGTCCGATGGCCGGCCGCTGCGCCCCTGGCTGATCCGGATCGCCCACAACCTGGCGCTCAACTACTACCGCGACCGCTCGCGGCGGCCGCAGACGCCGCTGGAAAACGCCGACCCGATCCCGGCGCGCCACGGCACCGAGGCGATCGCCGAGGGCCGCGAGCAGCTGCGCCAGGTGATCGACAAGCTCGACAACCTGCCGGACGACCGCCGCGACGCGCTGATCATGCGCTTCGCGCTGGGCATGGACAATCGCGAGATCGCACGCGCGCTGGGACGCAGCGACGGCGCCACCAAGGTGCTGATCCATCGCGCGATCAAGCAGCTGGAGGAGGAGATGAGCGATGAGTGAGTCGAGCGAGAACCTGAGCGGCAGCACCTGGGAGGTCGAGCGCCTGCTCGGCGACGCGCTGCGCCCGATCGAGCCGCCGGAGCGGCTCTCGGGGCGCTTCGAGGACACCCTCTCGGCGGTCACCCAGGCCGCCGCCGAGGAGCTCTCCGACTGGGCCGAGGAGCTCTCCGAGAGCGAGCTGCGCGCCCTGCGCGACCCGCGCAACTGGGTGCGGCCCGTGGTCGCCGCCGGGGTCGGCGGGGTCGCCACCGGCGCCCTGGTCGTGCTCGAGCTGCGCCGCCGCGGCCGTCAGCAGGGCGGCCTGCGCTCGCTGCCGGGCCGGCTCAAGCCGTAGGCGAGACTGCAGTTTCCCGCCGTATGGGCGGGAAAGTGCGGGTTGGACGTCTACAGGGCGCCGACGACCGCGACGGCGGCGTAGACGGAGACCACTGCGACGGCGAAGCGGCGCGAGGCGAAGCCGGCGAGCAGCAGGCCGAGCCCGCCGGTGAGGATGTGGAAGCTGTTGGCCCAGCCGTTGACGGCGGTGAGGCCGAGCGCCGCGCCGACGTTCTCCGGCGCCGCGAAGGAGGAGTCGGCGAAGAAGCCGGCGATCCCGTAGATGACCAGCGCCGCGCCGGCCAGCGCCGCGAACAGTCGTGCTGGGCTCGGCTGCTCCATCCGCCGCGATTGTAGGCTGCGCCTCCGCGATGCCGCAGCCCTGCTACCGACACCCCGACCGCGAGACCGGCGTCTCCTGCTCCAACTGCGGGCGCCCGATCTGCCCGGAATGCATGACGCCGACCCCGGTCGGCATGCGCTGCCCCGAGTGCGCCCGCGAGCGCACCAAGGTGACCAGCGGGGTGGGCCAGGCCTCGCTGCGCAGCGCCGCGCCCGCCACCTTCGTCCTGATCGCGATCAACGTCGTCGCTTACCTGGCCGAGATCGCCGGCGGCGGGGGTGGCCTCGACCCCGGCAACAGCTCGGTGCCGATCGACTTCGGCCTCTTCGGCCCCTACGTCGCCGAAGGCGAGTGGTACCGGCTGCTGACCTCGGGCTTCCTCCACGGCAGCATCTTCCACATCGGCTTGAACATGTTCGCCCTCTTCTTCCTCGGTCGCCTGCTCGAGCCGGCGATCGGGACGCCGCGCTTCGTCGCGCTCTACTTCGCCTCGCTGCTCACCGGCTCCCTCGGCGTCATCCTGCTCGATCCCAACGCGCTCACGATCGGCGCCTCCGGGGCCGTCTTCGGGATCTTCGGCGCGACCTTCCTGATCGCCCGCAGCCGCGGCGTCGACGCGCTCGCGTCCTCGATCGGGATCATCCTCGTGCTCAACCTGGTGATCACCTTCGGCCGGCCCGAAATCAGCGTCGGCGGCCACCTCGGCGGGCTCGCCGGCGGCGCGCTCTGCGCGCTGGTGATCCTCGCCGGCGAGCGCGGCATGCTCGGCGAGCGCTCGCGGACGACGGAGATCCTGACGATGGCCGCGATCGCCTTCTTCGCTGTCGCCAGCTCGATCGCGATCGCCTAGACCGCTGCAAACCGGCGCATCTCGGGGTTCTCGGTCGATCGGATCGGGTCACGCACAAATAGTGCGCTCCCCTCACCGCTCTCCCTGCGTCCCCCGACCTGCTTGGTTTTCGCGGTCTAGCTTGGCCTTCTGACCTCGGCGAAGCCGATGTTGCCGGGTGGGTCGACCAGGTCGGGGTGGAGGATGTGGCCGAGCAGCTCGACCCCGTCGACCAGCCGCGGGCCCGGGCGCGAGAAGGTCGCGGCCGCGTCGACGGCGTAGACACGGCCGGCGCCGAGGCCGGCGATCCGCTCCCAGTGCTCGACCGCCTGCGCGTGCGCTTCACCGACCTGCCAGCCGCAGGGCATCGCGATCGCCACGTCGGGGTTGAGCCCCGCGAGCGCGCCCCAGCCGACTTCGGGCGACTTCAGGCCGGGCGGGCCGGCGACGTCCTCGCCGCCCGCGATCGAGATCATCTCCGGGATCCAGTGGCCGCCGACGAAGGGCGGGTCGAGCCACTCCAGCGCGATCACCCGCGGCGCCTCGGCGCCGGTGACCGCGGCGCGGACGCTGGCCAGGCGCCCCTCCAGTTCCGCCCGCATCGCGTGCCCCTCCGACTCGAGCCCGGTCGCCTCGCCGAGCCGGATCACGTCCTCGAGCATCTCGCCGAGCGTGCTCGGGTCCTGCTGCAGGACCTTCGGCCCGCTCGGCAGCCGCGCCGCCACCGCGACCACGTCGTCGAAGGAGACGGCGCAGACGTCGCAGATCGCCTGGGTCACGATCAGGTCCGGCTCCAGCTCCGCCAGGCGCTCCTCGTCGAGCGCGTAGAGCGCCCGGCCCTCGCCCACCGTCGCCTTGACCGCGGTGTCGATCTCGCGGGCGCTGAGGTCGTCGGCCAGCACGGTGCGGGCCAGGTGGGGGAGCCGGCGTGCCTGCGGCGGGTAGTCGCACTCGTGGGTGACCGCGACGACGCTGTCGCCGAGGCCGAGCGCGAAGAGCATCTCGGTGGCTGAGGGGACGAGGCTGGCGATGCGCATATGGCGGTCAATATCGCACCTCTGCGACCCGTTTCGCCGTTCCGCGCGCCGGAAAGCTATATTCACCAATTGCCGAATGGCCGAAGACGACCTCCCCCGAAGTATCGGGCGAAATAGCCGATGAGCGCCCTGCTGCTCATCCTCCTGGTTCTCCTCCTGGTCGGGGTGAACGGCTTCTTCGTCGCAACCGAGTTCGCGATCGTGCGCTCGCGCCGCAGCCGGATCGAGGGCAAAGCGGAGGAGGGCAGCGGCGCGGCTCGCCTCGCCCTGCACCAGCTCGACCACGTCGACGAGTACGTCGCCACCTCGCAGGTCGGGATCACGCTCGCCTCGATCGGCATCGGCTTCCTCGGCGAGCCCGCGATCGCCTCGCTGATCGAGCCGTTGCTGGACGGGTTCCTCGGCCACGCCGCCTCGCTTGTGATCGCCTTCGTGTTCGCCTACGCCGTGATCACCCTGCTGCACGTGATCTTCGGCGAGCAGGCGCCGAAGATGGTCGGCATCGCCCGCGCCGAGGGCCTGCTGCTCGGCATCTCGCGGCCGCTGGAGGTCTTCCGCCGGCTCTTCCACCCGCTGATCGTGCTGACCAACGCGCCGGCGCGGTTCTTCGTCACCCGCGTGCTGCGGATCGAGCCCGAGGCCGACGAGGAGGTCGGCTCGCCTGAGGAGCTGCGGCTGATGATCGTGCGCGGCGCCCAGCGCGGGCGGCTCGACCCCGGCGAGGCCGGCATGCTCGGCGGCGTCTTCCACCTGCACGAGCAGGAGGCGCGCGAGGTGATGACCCCGATCCCCGCGGTCGTCACCGTCGACGCGGCGGAGACCGTGGAGACGGCGCTGCGGCGCTGCGTCACCTCGGGCCACACCCGCCTGGTCGTGATCGAGGAAGACAACCCCGACCGGGTCAAGGGGATCGTCCACAACAACAGCCTCGCCCGGCTCTACATGAGCGACGGACCCGAGGCGACGATCGAGCCGGTAGTGCGCGACGCCGTGATCGTCCCCGAGACCCGGCCGCTCGACGACCTCCTGCACGACCTCCAGGTGCAGCGCACCTCGCTCGCGGTGATCGTCGACGAGTACGGCCGCACGGTCGGGATCGTCACCGTCGAGGACATCCTCGAGGAGGTGGTGGGGGAGATCGAGGACGAGACCGACCCGCGCGCCGCCGCCCTGCGCCAGCTCGCCGGCGGCGAGTGGTTCGTGCGCGGCCACGTCTCGCTCGGCGACCTCGCCGACGCCGGGATCGAGCTGCCGGTCGACAGCGACACCTACAACTCGATCGGCGGCTACGTCTTCGGCGAACTCGGGCGGCTGCCGAAGCGCGGCGACACGATCACCTCCAACGGCTACACGATCCGGGTCGAGTCGGTGCGCGAGAACCGGGTCGAGGCGGTGCGGATCAGCGGCCACGCCGGCGGCGGAGATTCCGTCCGGCCCTCGGCCTAGGTTTCCTGAGCAACCCGCGTCAGCCTAACCCTGGAGGTATCGCATGTGGGTTGTGCGTATGAGCGATAAGCAACTGGAGGTCCTCAGGGCCCTGCTGCGCTCCGAGCAGCACCTGGGCCCGGCGCTCAAAGGAGCGGTCGAGGCACTGGACCTGGCCCGCTGGGACGAGCTGCCCGAAGCCGAGCTCCCCTGGGAGGAGGTAGAGACCGCCGCCCGCACGCAGGGCTGCTCCCCCGCAGATGTCATCTGGGACCGCGCCGGTAGGCGCTAGTCGTAGGAGTAAAAGCCAGCGCCGGACTTGCGGCCGAGCTTGCCTTCGCCGACCATCTCGACCATCAGGCCCGGCGGCTTGCTGGCGATCTCGTTGTTTTCGGCGTAGAGCGAGTCGCCGATCGCCTCCGAGACGTCGAGGCCGACGAAGTCGAGCAGGGCGAGCGGGCCCATCGGGTGGCCGGCGCCGAGCTTCATGCAGGTGTCGACCTCGCCCGCCTCCATGCCGGTGCGCTCGATCATCCGCACCGCTTCGAAGAGGTAGGGGAAGAGCAGGCGGTTGACGACGAAGCCGGCCTGATCGGGGACCTCGACCGCGGTCTTGCCGAGCGCCGCGCACCAGGCGAGCGCCCGCTCGCGGGTCTCGTCGCCGCTGTCGGGGAAGCAGACCTCGACCAGCTTCATCCGCGGCACCGGGTTGAAGACGTGCAGGCCGAAGAGCCGCCCCTCGATGCCCGCCGCTGCGGCGATCGAGGCGATGCTGAGCGAGGAGGTCGTCGTCGCCAGGTCGGCGTCCGGGCAGGCCGCGGCGACGGCGCTCAGCACCTCGCCCTTCGGCTCGACCTCCTCGATCACCGCCTCGACCACGATGTCGCACTCGCTCAGGTCCTTGGGGTCGGTGGTGACCCGCAGCCGCGAGGGCTCGGCCCCCTCGATCTTGGCGCAAGCGGCGACCACTTTCTCCTCCGCGCGCCAGGCCGAGGCCTCGCTGCGGGCGAGCAGGATCGTGTCCGCGGTCGTCGTCGCCACGGCCGCCAGGCCGGTGGCGATCGCCCCGCTGCCAGCGATTCCCGGCGCCTCGTATCCAGTCCCTGCGCTCACTGAGACGGGTTTCTAACACGTCGCGCGCGCTAAAGTTGATTGACCGGTCAATCGAGTAACGGAGGGCGTCGATGTCAGGCAACGGAAACGGGAAGTTCGGCGGTCGCGAGGTCGTCATCGTCGAGGCCGTCCGCACCCCGATCGGGCGCGGCCACGAGCAGAAGGGCTACTACAAGGACGTGCACGCCTCCAACCTGCTCGCCAAGGCGTACGCCGAGGTGATCGAGCGCGCCGGGATCGACGCGAGCGAGGTCGAGGACGTCGTCTCCGGCTGCGTGCAGCAGTTCGGCGAGCAGGGGATCAACATCGCCCGCAACGCCTGGCTCGAGGCCGGCCTGCCGATCGAGACCCCGGCGGCGACGGTCGACCGCCAGTGCGGCTCCGGCCAGCAGGCGGTCAACTACGCGGCGGCGATGGTCGCCTCCGGCGTCCACGACGTGATGGTCGCGGGCGGCGTCGAGCACATGGGCCACATCTCCTTCGCCGACAGCTACAGCGTGATGGAGGAGCACGGGCTCGCCTTCTCGCCCGAGCTGATGGAGCGCTACAACCTCGTCCCGCAGGGCATCTCCGCCGAGATGATCGCCGACAAGTGGGAGATCCCCCGCTCCGAGCTCGACGAGATCGGCCTGCGCTCGCACCAACTCGCCGCCAAGGCAACCGAGGAGGGCCGCTTCGAGCGCGAGATCGTACCCTTCCAGGTCAACGGCGACACCTACGCCACCGACCAGGGCATCCGCCCGGGAGCCTCGCTGGAGAAGCTGGCCGAACTGAAGCCCGCCTTCAAGGAGGACGGCAAGGTCACCGCCGGCAACTCCTCGCAGGTCTCCGACGGGGCCGCCGCGGTGTTGCTGATGACGCGCGAGAAGGCCGAGGCGCTGGGGCTGACCCCGCGGGCGCGGATCTTCGACCAGACCACGGTCGGCGTCGACCCGGTGATCATGCTCACCGGCCCGATCCCGGCGACGCGCAAGCTGCTCGAGCGCAACGGGATGGAGATCGGCGACTTCGACCTGGTCGAGATCAACGAGGCCTTCGCCTCGGTCGTCGCCGCCTGGCGCCGCGAGCTCGACCCCGACATGGACCGGGTCAACGTCAACGGCGGCGCGATCGCCCTCGGCCACCCGCTCGGCTCCAGCGGCGCCCGCCTGATCACCACCCTGCTGCACGAGCTCGAGCGCTCCGACAAGGAGACCGGCCTCGTCACCATGTGCTGCGGCGGCGGCCTCGGCACCGGCACGGTTATCCAACGAGTCTGAGCCCGGTGGACTGGAGGACGCGGAGATGAGCGCCCTGATGGGGGAGATCGGCACGATCGAGTGGTGCCGGCGCACCGACGGCATCCTCGGTCGCGGCGAGCGCGCCCGTTACATGGCGGCGGTGGCGCTGGAGACGGCGCGGGCGCTGCCGCGGATGCTCGCGTCCCGCTCGGGCTCGGCGGGCGGCCCCGACCCGTCGCGGCTGACGCCGCCGGACACCGCGTTCGCGCGCGAGGTGGTCGAGGCCTGCGCCGGCCTCGAACCGATGACCTTCGAGCACAGCTATCGCTCCTACCTCTTCGCCCGCGCCCTCGGCGAGCTCGAGCGGCTCGAGTGCGACGAGGAGGCGCTGTTCGCGGCGACGATGTTCCACGATGCGGCCTTCCCCCGGATCGGCGAGCTCGAGGGCAAGTGCTTCACCCTCGCCGGGGCCGAAGACGCGGAGCGCTTCCTCGCCTCCTCCTCGCTCGACCGCTCGCTGCACCGCGACGTGCTCGACGCGATCACGCTGCACCTCAACCCGCGTGTGCCGCGCGAGCAGGGCGCGCTGCAGCACCTGGCCAAAGACGGGATCGGGCTCGATGTGATCGGCCAGCGCGCCTGGGAGCTCGACCGGGCCGGGATCGAGCGCACCTTCGAGGACCATCCCCGCCACGGCTTCAACGTCAAGGCCGAGGTCCTGCTGCGCACCAACGCCCGCCGCGCTCCCGGCTGCCGCTCCGCCGCCGCCTTCGCCACCGGCTTCGGCCAGGCGCTGAAGACGAGCCCCTGGGCCGCCCGCGACCGCCGCAGTTAGACGTGCCTCAAGTTGGGTGCCCAAATGGGCACCCAACTTGAGGCACGTCGGCCTGGCTGGGTGGCCAGTTGCCCGCTATGCTGAGCCAGCGATGGACTTGAGCCTCTCACCGTCCGAGACGGAGTTCCGCGACGAGGTCCGCACCTGGCTCGAGCAGAACAACCCCGGCCCCGAGCCGGAGAGCAGCCTCGACGAGGTGATCGCCTTCCGGCGCGAGTGGCAGGCGCAGCTGCACACGGCCGGCTGGGCCGGCATCTCCTGGCCCAAGGAGTACGGCGGCCGTGGCGCGACCCTGATCGAGCAGGCGATCTTCGTCGGCGAGGCGGCACGAGCGGAAACGCCGAGCCCCGCCAACGTGCTCGGCCTCGCGATGGGCGGGCCGGTGGTGATCGCGCACGGCACGGACGAGCAGAAGCAGCGCTACCTCGAGCCGATCCTGACCGCGGATGAGATCTGGTGCCAGGGATTCTCCGAGCCCGAGTCGGGCTCCGACCTCGCCTCGCTGAAGACGAAGGCGGTCAAGGACGGCGACGAATGGGTCGTCACCGGGCAGAAGGTCTGGACGACGCTGGCCCAGTTCGCCAAGTGGTGCATGCTCGTCGCCCGCACCGACCCCGACGCGCCCAAGCACAAGGGCCTCACCTACTTCCTGCTGGACATGGAGCAGGAGGGGGTGGAGACCAAGCCGCTGGTCCAGATCACCGGCGAGGGCGAGTTCAACGAGGTCTTCATGGAGGAAGCGCGGATCCCCGAGGAGAACGTCGTCGGCGGCGTCGGCAACGGCTGGTCGGTGGCAATCACGACGCTGATGAACGAGCGCGCCGGGCTCGCATTCGGGGCGATCGCGCAGGTCTCCAACAGCCTCAAGCGGCTCGGTCGGCTGGCCAACGAGACCCGCGTCAACGGGCACAGCGCCGCCGAAGACCCGCTCCTGCGCGACCGCATCGCGCAACTGCACATCGAGGCCGAGACGATGCGGCTCAACGCCTACCGCGGCCTGACCAAGACGATGCAGTCGGGCATTCCCGGGCCGGAGGGCTCGCTGGGCAAGTGGCAGTGGGCGGACATCAACCAGCGCATCGCCGAGCTGGCGCTCGATATCGAGGGCGGCTACGCGACGCTCGCCCGCGGGGCTGAGCACGCGGTCGCCAACGGCGCCTGGCAGTACGGCTTCCTGCGCTCGCGCGCCAACTCGATCGAGGGCGGCACCACCGACATCCTCAAGAACATCATCGCCGAGCGGGTGCTCGGCCTGCCGAGGCTGCGCTAGCGCTTACCCATGTACTTCGACCTCACCGACGAGCAGCAGGCGATCAAATCGACCGCGCGCGAGTTTCTCGCAGCGCGCTACAAGTCGGAGCGGATCCGCGAGCTGATCGAGACCGAGCACGGCTTCGAGCAATCGGACTGGGAGGAGATGGCGGAGCTCGGCTGGAGCGGGCTGGCGCTGCCCGAGCAGTGGGGTGGCCAGGGCCTCGGCCTGGTCGAGCTTGCCGTCCTGTTCGAGGAGATGGGATACGCGCTCGCTCCCTCGCCGCTCTTCTCCAGCACCGCGGCCGGCCTGGCGCTGGCGGCCAACGGCACCGAGCAGCAGCGCGAGCGCTGGCTGCCGCGGCTCGCTTCCGGCGAGGCGCGCGGGACGCTGGCGCTGTTCGACGCCGGCCACCCGGCGGTGATCGGCGGCTTCGCGATGGAGGCCCGCCCCGACGGCGACGGCATCGTTCTCGACGGCGCCAAGGCCCTGGTCGAGGACGCGGCCGCGGCCGACTTCATGCTTGTCGCGACCAGCGACACGCACCGCCACCTGGTCGAGCGCGACGCCGACGGGGTGACGATCGAGGCCGAGGAGTCGATCGACCCGACCCGGCGGCTCTACACGGTCCGCTTCGACGGCGTCCGCGTCGGCGCGGAGGCGACTCTGGAAGGCACCCAGAAGGACTACCGGCCGATCCTCTGGCGCGGCGCGGTGGCGGTCGCCGCCGAGTCGACCGGCGTCGCCCAGCGGGCGATGGAGATGGCCGTCGCCTACGCCAAAGAACGCGAACAGTTCGGCCGTCCGATCGGCGCCTATCAGGCGGTCTCGCACCGCTGCGCGCAGATGCTGCTCGAGACCGAGAACTCGCGCTCGGCCGTCTACGGAGCCGCCTGGGCCGCCGACGCCGAGCCGGACTCGCTGCCGCTCGCCGCATCGATGGCCAAGGCCTACGCCTCCGACGCCGGCTGGCGGGTGCCCGATGCCTCGATCCAGGCGCACGGCGGGATCGGCTTCACCTGGGAGCACGACCTGCACTTCTTCCTCAAGCGCGGCCGCGCCAACGCGTCGCGGTTCGGCGACGCCCGCTGGCACCGCGAACGGGTTGCCGACCTGGTCCTCGCCGAGCAACCCTCGCCGGTCCCCGCCTGAGGCGGGGGCAACGACCCGATGGCAGCCCTCGACCGCATCTCGGTAGCCGCGATCGGCACCACCGTCGCCGATCTCGAGGCCGAGGCGAAGCGGGCCGAGGCGGCGGGGGTCGAGTGCGTCTGGGCGCCGGAGCTATTCCGCTCCTCGGTCACCCAGGCGGCCTATCTCGCCGGGCGCACCGAGAAGATCGGCGTCGCCACCGGCATCGTCTGGGCCTTCACCCGCAGCCCCTTCATCACCGCGATCTCGGCGCTCGACATCGACGAGATGTCGGGCGGCCGCTTCCGGCTCGGCCTCGGCTCGGGCGTCAAACGGCTGAACGAAACCTGGCACAACGCCGAGTACGGCAAGCCGGCGCCGCACCTGCGCGAGGCGGTCGAGGCGACCCGGCTGATCATGCAGCAGGCCGGTGAGGGCGAGCCGATCCGCTACGAGGGTGAGTACTACGACATCGACATCAAGGGCTGGATCCGCCCGCACCCGGCGCCGCGCGCGTCGGTGCCGATCTACACCGCCGGCGTCCAGGGCGGCATGTGCCGCATGGCCGGCGACGTCGCCGACGGCCTGATCGGCCACCCGATCCAGAGCCTGCGCTGGATCGACGAGGTCGTCGTCTCCTCCTTCGAGCAGGGGCTCGAGCGCTCCGGCCGCGAGCGCTCCTCCTTCGACTACCTGCCGACCGTCTGCTGTGCGATCGACGACGACGAGGCGCAGGCGATCGAGATGGCCCGCCGCACGATCTCCTTCTACGCCACGGTCAAGACCTACATGCCGCTCTGGGAGCTGCACGGCTTTGCCGACAACGCGGTCGAGGCGGGCGAGGCCTTCCGCCGCGGCGACCTCGCCGCCGTGCCGGCGGCGATCAGCGACGAGATGGTCGACGCCTACTGCGCCGCCGGCCCGCTGGACAAGGTCCGCGCCCGGGTCGAAGCGACGGCCGAGCGCGCCGACGGCCTCTTCCTCACCCCGCCGACCTACTTCATCTCACCCGAGGAGCTGTCCGAGTACCAGAACCGCCTGATCGACGCCTTCGGCCCGGGCGCCTGAGCTACTCGTCGCGCGGGGTGATGCGGAAGGTGGAGACGACCTCGGCCTGGTGCGCCTCGGGGTGGGCTACGTAGGCGCTGGGGCCGCCGCCGAACCAGCCGGAGGCTTCGTTGTTGCCGACGAAGACGCCGGGATGGTGGCGGCCTTCGCCGTCCTCGACCCAGACCTTGTCGCCCTCCTTGAATCCGTGCTCTATTGCCTCGTCCGCCATAGGGCAGTCGATTCTATTCGGACAGGGCGGCGACGAAGCGCTTGAACTTGGCGATGTCGTCGATCGCCGGCCCGTGGCCGGGGAGGATCAGGCTCGGCTCGAGCTCGGCCAGCTTGCGGATCGAGCGGCGGTTCTCGGCCGGGTCGTAGGTGAAGATGTCGGGCGGCTCGGCGATCATCGGCCGGTAGGTCGCGTAGCTCATGTTGCGGACCACGTCGCCGCAGATCGCGACCCGGTCGGACTCGCGAAAGAAGATCACCTCGCCGCGGGCGTGTCCCGGGGCGTGGATCACGCGGAAGCCGGCGATCTCGTCGCCCTCATTCAGCACCCGCTCGACCTTGTAGGGCGGCCCCTCCCAGAGGGCCTTGATCACACGGTTGATCGGGTTGCCGGCGTGGGCTTCCTGCATCGGCCGCTTGCCTTCCATCGCCTCGACGTCGTCGGCGTGGCAGGCGAGCGGGATGCCGCGCGCCTCGCAGACGTCCTTGGCGACGCCCTGGTGGTCGGGGTGGACGTGGGTCAGCGCGACCGCGGAGAGCTCGCGGCCCTCGATCTCCTTGAAGACCCGCCGCCGGTCCCAGGTGCGGCCGGCGTCGATCAGCACGTCCCCGGCCAGGTAGATGTTGATCGTCGGCAGCGGCCGCTCCTTCAGCCGCCAGACGTCCGGCGCGAGCTGCTTCACGAGTGGCCGATCCCCATCGTCCCGCGCGGGTCGCCGCTGTGCTCGGCCAGCTCCTCGAGCGCGACGATCTTGCGCTCGCCTTCGAGCCGCGCCGGGTGGTCGGCCGCCAGCGGCTCGATCAGCCGGCGGATGCGGTTGCGCACCTGCAGGGCGAAGTGGGGGGTCGAGGCGCCGGCGAGCGCGCGGATGTCCTCCGCCGTCGGCTCGTGACCGCCGCCGAGCAGCTGCGGGCTCTCGGCCTCGCTCATGACCAAAGTTCCCGCGTCGTTCCCTCACGGGGAATCAGATATGGACGTTCGGTCACTACCGCGCTCACGGCCCGCCGCCGATCTTGGCCAGCGCGGCCAGCTGGTTCATTTCCGCCTGCTCGTTCACGCCGATCGACTCCTGGTCTCCGATCACCCAGATGTGGTTGTAGAAGGCGCGGGTCGGATCCGTGGTGTAGCCCGGCTTGACGTCGAGCAGATACCCGCGCAGCGCAGCCGGAAGGGTATCGGCGCTGTCGGTGAGCAGCAGCGGCCCCCAGGTCCCGGCGGCCGAGAGCGGCGCCGCGGCGGCCGCGTCGAGCGGCTCGTCGGAGTCGGCGACGACGAAGCCGTGGCCGGGGTCGTTGACGTCCCAGCCGAAGCTGCCGTCGGCGTAGCGCGCGAAGGCGATCGCATTGGCGACCGGGTCCTCGCCGGAGACCCGGCGCACGCGGCCGCCGGCCTGGCCGATTTCGCGCACGACGTCCGAGGAGATCGCGGTCGAGGGACCGAGCACGTAGACCGGGACTTTGGGATTCGCTTCGAGGGCCTTCGCGGTCGGCCTGTCGAGCTTGTCCGCGGCGGTGAAGAGGACCGGGTCGCCGGAGCGAGCCGCCCAGGCGGCGGCGGGCATCGCGAAGGCCGGCTTGGCGGAGGGCGCGACGACGATGTGGCGGGGCGGCGAGTCGGCGAGCTTCTCGCGCAGGGTCGCGATCGCGGCGGCCCCGGAGCTGCCGCCGGGGCGGACGCGGTTCGTCCGCAGGTCGGCGGGCGCGTCCGCGGCGCCGATCGCGAAGACCTGGGCGCCGCCGCTGTCGCGGCCGCCCGGGGGCTCCAGCGCCGCGAGCGCTTCGACGCTCACGTCGGGCATCTCATCTTCCTCGGAGATCAGCAGCGGCGCCGCGACCGGCGGCGCCATCAGCACCGCGGCGGCGATCGCGGTGCGCCAGTCGTCGCCGTCGACCACGGTGACCGCGTCGGGTTGCTGTGCGGCCGTGACCGAGGGATAGACGGCGAGGGCGGCGCCCGCCGCATTGGCGGCGGCGTCGGCGCCCCCCACCCGGGTCGTGTTCGCGGTTGCGAAAGCGGGGTAACCGAGGTCTTCCGGCGTCTGGGTCGGGCGCGCACCGGCAGGGGTGCTGGGCGCCTCACCGGCCGGCGCCGGTCCCTCCACCGGCTCGGAGCCGCCCCCGCCGCCGAGGATCGCGGCGACGATGAAGACGATCGCGAGCGCGAACAGTCCGGCGATCGCCTTCAGCGCACCCGGGATCGGCCGGCGCCGCTTCGGCGCCCGCCGCGGGGCGGGCTTCGGCTTCGGCGGAGGCTTCGCCGCCGGCTTCGGGGCGGGGGAGCCCTGCGGCCGAGCCCCCGGCACCCCGGCGTTGATCGGTTGCTCGCGCGCCACGGCCGGAAAGCTACAGGCGCGGACCTGGCTGGTTGGTCAGCTAAGCTTCGGGAACCGATTGACTGATCAGTCAATCAACCGGAGAGACAAGCGCTGCGCGCCGACGAGGGGGACCGATGGATTTCGCACTTAACGAGGAGCAGCAGGAGTTCAAAGACAGCGCCCGGGCGTTTGCCCGCGACGTGATCCGTCCCGCCGCGCGCAAGCACGACGAAGAGGAGAGCACGCCGTGGGAGGTCGTCAAGGAGGCGCGTAAGCAGGGCTTCCAGGGCCTCGAGGCGATCCAGCGCTCGGCCTCCGACGCCGACGGCCAGATGCAGGTGATCTCGGCCGAGGAGTTCCACTGGGGCTGCGCCGGCATCGCACTGGCGATCTCCGGCTCGGGTCTCGCCGCCGCCGGCATCGCCTCCTCCGGCACCCCCGAGCAGATCGCCCAGTGGGTGCCCGAGTGCTTCGGCGCCGGCGAGGAGGTCAAGCTCGGCGCCTACGCGGTGACCGAGCCGCAGGCCGGCTCCGACGTGAAGAGCCTGAAGACGACGGCGAAGCGCGACGGCGACGAGTGGGTCCTCAACGGCACCAAGGTCTTCATCACCAACGGCGGCATCGCCGACGTCCACGTCGTCGTCGCCACCGTCGACCCCAGCCTCGGCACCCGCGGCCAGGCCTCCTTCGTGATCGGCAAGGACACGCCCGGGCTCGGCCAGGGCAAGAAGGAGTCGAAGCTCGGCATCCGCGCCTCGCACACGGCCGAGATCATCCTCGAGGACTGCCGCATCCCGGCCGAGAACCTGCTCGGCGGCGAGGAGAAGCTGGAGAAGAAGCTGCAGCGCGGCCGCGAAGGGAAGAAGTCGCGCGGCGCCGACGCGCTGGCGACCTTCGAGATCACCCGGCCGCTGGTCGGCGCCTCGGCGCTCGGCATCGCCCAGGCCGCCTACGAGTGGACCCTCGAGTACCTCGACGGCCGCTCGGAGGGGGGCACCCCGCTGCTGCAGACGCAGCGCATCCAGCAGACCCTGGCCGACGTTGCGACCGAGATCGAGGCCTCCCGCCTGCTGGTCCAGCGCGCCGCCTGGATGGGTCGCAACGGCATCCCGATGCGCGGCGGCCAGGGCTCGATGTCGAAGCTCAAGGCCGGCGACGTGACGATGTGGGCGACGACGACCCTGATGGACCTGGTCGGCCCCGACGCCTGGAGCACCGAGAGCCCGCTGGAGAAGTTCTTCCGCGACGCCAAGATCTACCAGCTGTTCGAGGGCACGGCCGAGATCCAGCGGATGGTGATCTCGCGGATGCAGGCGCGCGAATACGCTGAGCGCCTCGGCTACGCCGCCGAAGTCGTCGCCGAGGCCGAGAAGGCCGCGGAGCAGGCCGGCAAAGAGCCCGTCGCTGCATAGCGTTTTGCAGCGATAAAGCACCCGGCGGGCCGGATTTCGGCCTTCGCTAGCCTGCTCACGATGCCGAAGATTCGCTCTGCCTCGGCGGCGGTCGCCGCTGCGGCGGCGCTCGTCGTGCTGCTCTGCGGCGCGAGTGCGCTCGCCGCCGACCTCTACGAGGAGCAGGAAGACAAGGAAGCCAAGCTCTCCGACGTGCGCGACCGCAAGGGCGTGCTGACGACGACGATCTCGCGTTACCGCGACCGGATCGAACGACTCACCGACGAGGTGGCGACGCTGCGCGCGCAGGAGGCCGAGGCGCAGGCGCGGCTCGACGCCAAGCAGGCCGAACTGAACCGGGCCGTCGATGAGCTCGGCGTCGCCAAGAAGCACCTCGCCGTCGTCCGCGCCCGCCTCAAGCGCTCGCTCGTCGCCCTACGCGAGCGGCTGGTGGCGATCTACGAGGCCGGGACGCCGGACATCCTCAACGTGCTGGTCGAGTCCGGCGGCTACGACGAGCTGGTCAACCGCACCGAGTACCTGAACCGGATCAACGGCCTCGACGAAGCGGTCGTGACCAGGGTGCGCGACCTGCGCGACCAGGTCAAGCGCACCGTCGCCCGCCTGCGCTCGGCGAAGAACCGGATCGAATCCGCCCGCGACGCGATCGCCGCCGAAGAGCAGGCGCTGGCCTCCGCCCGCTCAGCCGTGCAGAGCCGCCAGGGCAAGCTCGTCGCCGTCCGCCGCCAGCGCGAGGCGGCGCTCTCGACGCTCGGCGACCACGAGCACAAGATCGAGGGCGACCTGGCTGAGATCCAGGGCGAGATCGCCGCCCAGCTGAGCGCCAGCGCCTCGGCGCCGCTGCCGGCGGGGCCGGTCCGCTACGGCTCGGGCTCGATGATCTGGCCGGTCGACGGCCCGGTCGTCTCCGCCTTCGGTCCCCGCTGGGGGCGCATGCACGAGGGGATCGACATCGCCGTGCCCGCCGGGACGCCGATCCGCGCCGCCGACGCCGGCTCGGTCGTGCTCGTCCAGTCCGAAGGCGAGAGCGGCGGCTACGGGAACTTCAGCTGCCTCGATCACGGCGGTGGCTTGCAGACCTGTTACGCGCACCAGTCCTCGTTCGCGGTCACCTCGGGCAGCGTCTCGCAGGGGGACGTGATCGGCTACGTCGGCTGCACCGGCCACTGCTACGGCGACCACCTCCACTTCGAGGTGCGGATCAGCGGCGCGCCGACGGATCCGCTCGGCTATCTCTAAGCCCGAGCGTCGATAGATCCCACATATCCGTTGCGGTCCGGCTACCCTGGGTAGGGGAGAGCAGATGATCCGTCAAGCCCGCTCCTATCTCGTAGGCGCAGTCTCAGGCACGACGCTGATCGCGGCGGCCGTGGTCGTCTTCGTCGTGCTCGTCTCGGTCCAGGCGGTGCGCGACTGGCCGCTGGCCGGGATCGCCGGAGGCGACGACGATCCCGTCGGCGAGGTCGACGTCGGTCCGGGCCTGCTGGCCCCAGGGGCGGCCGCGGGTGGGTCTGCCGGTGCCGGTGCCAAAGGCGCTTCCGCCGCTACCGACGGCGCAAGGGGCGATTCGGGCTCGCGAAACGGTGACGGCGGCGCCGCGCTGGGGGCGCCGATAGCGGGCGACCCGGGCGCGGGCGCTCCAGGGTCCTCGCCCACCGACGGCGGCGGCGGCGACTCGAGCCCGGCGACGAACGGCACGTCTTCGGGCGGCGGCTCCGGGGGAGGCGGTTCGGGCGGGAGAGCGACCAAACCGTCGTCCGGCTCCGGCGGCGGAGACGGCAGCAGCCCCACCTCCACGCCCTCCGAAACGGTGACCGGTACCGTCAACGACACCGTCTCTGGCGTCGACGAGGCGACCGGCGGCGCGCTCGGCAAAACCGGCGTCACCGAGACCACCGAAGACGTCGTCGACGGCGTCGCCGGCCCCGAATCGCCGGTGGGCAAAACCGTCGACAAGACCGCCGAAAAAGTCGTAGACACGGTCGGCGGCCTGCTGGGCGACTGAACCGGCGACGGGAGCTGCCGCCCCCGAGCGCCGAGTGCGCCCCCAACCGTCACAATGCCGGGCGATGCCCGAGCGCGGACAGGCAGGCGCGGTTGCTGACCCGATCGCGGGCTCACCGGTCTACCCGGCGGGCAGCCGCGTGAACGAGCGCGGCCACCTCGAGATCGCCGGCTGCGACGTGGTCGAGCTCGCCGCCGACTTCGGCACCCCCGCCTACATCTACGCCGAGGACGAGATGCGGGCGCGGGCGCGGGCATACCGCGAGGCGTTCGAGCGTCGTGGGCGCGAGTTCGAAGTCCTCTACGCCAGCAAGGCGTTCCCCTGCACCGCGGCCTACCGGCTCTTCGCCGAGGAGGGCCTCTCGGTCGACGTCGCCTCCGGCGGCGAGCTGCACATCGCCCTGCGCGCCGGCTTCGACCCGGCCCGGATCCACATGCACGGCAACAACAAGAGCGACGAGGAGATCCTGCTCGCCTCGCGCGCCGGCGTCGGCCACCTGATCCTCGACTCCTTCGACGAGATCGAGCGCTGCGAGCGGCTGCTTGACCGGCCCCAGGACGTGCTGATCCGGGTCACGCCGGGGATCAAGCCGTCGACCCACGACTACATCCAGACCGGGCAGCTCGACTCGAAGTTCGGCTTCGGCCTCGAGGACGGGCTGGCGGCGCGCGCGATCGAGCGCGTGCTCGGCTCCGAGCAGCTCAACCTCGTCGGCCTGCACGCCCACATCGGCTCGCAGATCTTCGAGCTCGAGCCCTACAAGCTGGCGATCGAGGCGATCGCCGGGCTGGCCGGGGACTGGTGCCGCCTGATCAACGTCGGCGGCGGGCTCGGGATCGCCTACACCGGCGATGACGAGCCGCCCTCGATCGACGACTACGTCGAGGTCAAGGCGCGCGCGGTCGACGAGCTGTTCGGGCCCGACGTGCGGATCCTGATCGAGCCGGGGCGCTCGCTGGTCGGCAACGCGGGGCTGACCGCCTACCGGGTCGGCACGGTCAAGGAGATCCCCGGTGTGCGCACCTACGTCGCCGTCGATGGCGGCATGTCGGACAACATGCGGCCGATGCTCTACGGCTCCCGCTACGAGGCCGTGATCGCCGACCGCGCCGGCGCCGCGCCGGACACGCGGGCGACGATCGCCGGCATGCACTGCGAGTCCGGCGACGTGATCGTGCGCGACGTCGAGCTCGCCGGGCCGGCGGTCGGCGACGTGCTGGTGACGCCGGCGACCGGCGCCTACGGGCACGCGATGGCGAGCAACTACAACGGCGTCACCCGGCCGCCGGTGATCTTCTGCCGCGACGGCGAGGCGCGGGTCGTCGTCCGCCGCGAGACCTTCGAGGACCTGACCGCGCGCGATGTCTGATCCCGTACGCATCGGGCTGCTCGGACGCGGCACGGTCGGCGGCGCCTTCGCCGAGCTGCTCGCCGAGCGGGCCGGCGCGATCGAGGCGGCGACCGGGCGGCGGCCGGAGCTGGCCGGGACGTTGACCCGCAGCGAGGGCGAGATCGGCGAGATCCTCGAGCGCTCCGACCTGGTCGTCGAGCTGATCGGCGGCACCGACCCGGCGCGCACCTACGTGCTCGACGCGCTGCGCGCCGGCAGGCCGGTCGTCACCGCCAACAAGCAGCTGCTCGCCCAGCACGGCGACGAGCTCTTCGGCATCGCCCGCGAGGCCGGCGTGCAGCTGCGCTTCGAGGCCGCCGTCGCCGGCGTGATCCCGATCGTGCGCACGATCCAGGAGAGCTTCGGCGTGACCGAGATCGACAAGGTCTTCGGCATCGTCAACGGCACGACCAACTTCATCCTCACCGAGATGGCCGCCAGCGGCGCCGCTTACGAGCAGGTGCTGGCGCGGGCGCAGGAGCTGGGCTACGCCGAGGCCGACCCGAGCGACGACGTCAACGGCGCCGACGCGGCGGCGAAGATGGCGATCCTCGCCCGGCTCGCCTTCCACACGCCGGTCGGGCTCGACCGGGTCCCCTACGAGGGCATCGAGGGGGTGACGCCGGACGACCTCGCCTACGCCAAGGAGTTCGGCCTCTCGCTGAAGCTGCTCGGGGTGGCCGAGCGGCGCGACGGCGGGATCAGCGTCCGCGTCTTTCCCTGCTTCCTCTACGCCGGCCACCCGCTGGCGCCGGTCGGCGGCCCCTTCAACGCGGTCATGGTCGAGGCGCCGGCGATCACCGAGGTGACGATGTCGGGGCCCGGCGCCGGCGGGGTCGAGACCGCCTCGGCCGTGCTCGGCGACGTCGTCTCGATCCTCTCCGGCGAAGCGCCGGTGCACGAGACGCGCGAGCGGCTGCCGCTGGTCGCCGACGTCACCTCGTCCTTCTACCTGCACCTCGAGGTTGCCGACGAGCCCGGCGTGCTCGCCCGCATCGCCCAGGTGCTGGGTGAGAAGGAGATCTCGGTCAAGAGCGTCGTCCAGCGCGGCGCCGGCGCCGACGCCCGCCTTGTCATGGTCGTTCACGAGTGCCTGGAGTCGAGCTTTGCTGCTGCGGTCGAGGAGATCGGGCGGCTCGACGAGATCCGCTCGACGCCGCGCTTCATCCGGGTGATCGAGGAGGAGTTCGTATGAGCTCCGGCGCACTCTGATGCCCGCTCCGCTGATTGAGCGATACCGGGACAAGCTGCCGCTCGAGCCCGGCGACCCGGTGGTCAGCTTGAACGAGGGGTCGACGCCGCTGATCCGCGCGGATCGTCTCTCGGAGCGGATCGGCGTGCAGGCGTACTTGAAGTTCGAAGGCGCCAACCCGACCGGGTCGTTCAAGGACCGGGGGATGACGGTGGCTGTGTCGCGGGCCAAGGGGCGGGGGGCGGAGGCTGTGATCTGTGCCTCGACCGGCAACACCGCCGCCAGCGCGGCCGCGTATGCGGCGCGGGCGGGGATGCGGGGGGCGGTGATCGTGCCCGAGGGCAAGATCGCGATCGGCAAGCTCGCCCAGGCGCTGATGCACGGCGCCCGCGTCGTCGCCCTGCAGGGCAACTTCGACGAGGCGCTGCAGATCGTCCGCGAGCTCGCCCAGCGGCACCCGATCGAGCTGGTCAACTCGGTTAACCCGTACCGGATCGAGGGCCAGAAGACCGCGGCGTTCGAGGTGATCGAGGAGCTCGGCGAGGCGCCCGGCGCCTTGGCGATCCCGGTCGGCAACGCCGGCAACGTGACCGCCTGGTGGCGCGGCTTCGAGCAGGCCGGGACAGCGCCGATCGTCTACGGCTTCCAGGCCGAGGGGGCGGCGCCGCTGGTCGGCGGCGCGCCGGTCGCCTCGCCGGAGACCGTCGCCTCGGCGATCCGGATCGGCAACCCGGCCCGCTGGGAGGAGGCGATGAGCGCCTTTACCGGCTCGCGCGGCCGCGTCGCCGCGGTCTCCGACAAGCAGATCCTCGACGCCTACCACTGGCTCGCCGCCAGCGAGGGCGTCTTCTGCGAGCCCGCCTCGGCCGCCTCGGTCGCCGGCCTGCTCGCCCACGGCCTGCCGGTGACCGAGGACTCGGCGCCGCCCGAGTCGGTCGTCTGCGTGCTCACCGGCCACGGACTCAAGGACCCCGACACCGCGCTCTCAGAAGCGCCGCCGGTGATCAACTGCGAGAACGACCTCAGCGCCGTCGAGCGCGCGGTATTCGATTGACCGCCCGCCGCCGGCTCGTCCGCGTCCCCGCCTCCTCGGCCAACCTCGGCCCGGGCTACGACGTGATGGCGGCGGCACTCGACCTCTTCCTCGAGCTCGACGTCGAGGAGACGGGTGAGTTCGGCTTCGACCCCGGGCCGCTGGATCTGCCGAGCGGGCGCGACAACCTGATCGTGCGCGCCTTCGAGAGCCTGCACTCCGCCGACGGGATCGCCTTCCGGCTGACGCAGGCGGTGCCGCTTGGTCGCGGGCTCGGCTCCAGCGCCGCGGCGATAGTCGCCGGCCTGGTTGCCGCCGATCACCTCTACGAGCTGGCGCTCTCCAAGGAGGAGCTGCTGGCGCGGGCGAGCGCGATCGAGGGCCACCCCGACAACGTCGCGGCGGCGATCTATGGTGGCTTCGTCGTCTGCGGGCCGGGCGAGGGCGGGGCGCCCAGCGCCGCCCGCTTCGACCCGCCGGGCGGCCTCGAGGGAGTCGTCGTGATCCCGGCCGAGGAAGTGCCGACCGAGCGCGCCCGCGAGGCGATCCCGGCCGAGGTGCCGCTCGCCGACGCAGTCGCCAACGTCGCCGCCGCCTCCCGCCTCGTGCTCGGCCTGCAGAGCGCCGACCTCGATCTCGTCGCCGCCGGCCTCGCCGACAGCATCCACCAGCCGCGCCGCCGCGATCTCTACCCGCGCTCGATGGAGCTGGTCGACTCGGCGCGCGAGCTCGGCGCTCTCGGCGCGACGATCTCCGGCGCCGGCCCAACCGTGCTCGTCTGGACCACCTGGCAGGACGCCGGCAAGGTCGCCGAGCAGCTAGAGCGCCGCTGCGAGGGCTGGGCCGAGGTCCGCCGCCTCCCCTTCACCCCCCACGGCGCCGACGTCCCCGAGCTGTAGGGCAGCGCTATCGTCGGGTGCGACCCGACCGGAGGAGGAGACCGTGGCCGATTACACGATCAAGCACCGCGACGAGTTCGAGACGATGGAGGGTTCGGGCGAGGCGACCTGGGGGCTGGCGCGCAAAGCGCTCGGCACCGACAGCTTCGGCTACAACCTGGTCACGATCGGGCCCGGCGGGCAGCTGCCCGAGCACGACCATGCCGACAGCGGCGAGGTCGAGGTCTACGTCGTGCTCGAGGGTGAGGCGACGATGATGCTCGACGGCGACGAGCACCCGGCCCCGGCCGGAACCTTCGCCTCGATCGAGCCCGCCGCCAAGCGCACGATCCTCAACCGCTCCGACGCCCCCGTCACGGCGCTGCTGATCGGCGTCCTGCCCGACGGCGGCTACGAGCCGATGAGCTGGGCCTGACGGCTGAACCGTTTACCCCCGCATACGGGGGTAAAACGACCACTGGCTGGATCGGCGCGGCCACCGTCCCTATAATCCGCCAACCTGTCAACCCGTCGCGCGCCCGCTCGGAGAAGGCGCGGAAACCGGGAGGTGGACGTGTCCGATAACCAGTCCCGTGAGCTTCACGGCGAGAAGGGCGTACTCCGCTACTCGCCAGAGCGCGCCTACCGGCCGCTCGTCTCCCCGCCCAGCGTCGAGGACAAGGACGCCTGCGCGATCTACGCCTCGGTGCGCAAGGACGCGACGCCGAGCCACGAACCGATCGAGCGCGCGATCCCGGCGCTGGGGAAGATGCTGCACCGGGCCGGCAACGTCGACGGCGAGGGCGACGGCTGCGGCCTGCTGCTCGACATCCCGCGCAAGATCTGGGCCGAGGAGGTCCGCAGCGGCGGCCACGACCCCTCGCTGACCCTCGACGACGCCTTCGCCGTCGCCCACGTCTTCGTCGAGCGCTCCCAGGACCTCGAGAAGGTCCAGCACGACGCCCGCGAGCTGCTCGGCAGCGGCGGCTTCCGCATCCTCGCCGAGCGCCTCGGCGTCGTCGACTCGCCCGCCCTCGGCCCGACCGCGCGCGAGGAGGAGCCGCACTTCTGGCAGATCGGCGGCCTCGTCGCCGACGCCTCGCGCCGCGACCGCGTCCTCTTCGACCTGCTGATCGAGCTCGAGCGCGAGCTCGGCGTCCACATCCCTTCGTTTTCGGCGACGATCTGCGTCTACAAGGTGATGGGCGCGCCTGCCGTGCTCGGCGAGTACTACCCCGACCTGCGTGACGAGCGCTTCGAGACGATCGGCGCCTTCGGCCACAACCGCTACTCGACCAACACCTGGCCCTCGTTCAAAAGGGTGCAGCCGTTCTCGGTGCTCGGCCACAACGGCGAGATCAACACGATCGCGCAGCTGCGCCAGGAGGCGCGCATGCTCGGCGTGCCGATCCAGCCCGACGGCTCGGACTCGCAGGACCTCAACCGCACGATCGCGACCCTGGTCAACCGCGACGGGCTCAGCCTCGCCGAGGCGATGGAGATGGTCGTGCCCCCGATCGTCAACGAGATCCGCTCGCTGCCCGACGACCTGCACCGCTTCTACATGTACATGCGCCAGGCGATGGGCCCGTTCGCGCAGGGCCCGGTGGCGCTGATCGCCCGCCATGGCGACGAGTGCGCATTCTCCGCCGATGCGCTCGGCCTGCGCCCGCTGTGGCAGGTGGAGACCGGCGAGGACCACGTGTTCAGCTCCGAGCCCGGCGTCGTCGCCGTCAGCGAGATGGTCTCCGAGCCGAAGCCGCTCGCCCCGGGCGAGAAGGCGCTGGTCACGATCGACCGCGCCGCCCGCCGCTCGACCCTCCACGCCCACGACGAGATGCTGCGCATCGTGCGCGACCGCTGGCTCGCCCGCAACGGCGCCGAGGAGGCGGCCGCCTACGACCGCGCGCTCGACACCGGCGGCCCGCTCGAGGGCGCCGACGTGCCCGGCTACTCCGACGCCGGCCCCGAAGAGCCGGTCAAGGTCGAGGACCGCATCCTCGCCGGCTTCGGTTGGCAGCGCGACGACGTCAAACTGGTCCAGCAGATGGCCTCCAACGGGGCCGAGCCGGTCGGCTCGCTGGGCTACGACGGCCCGCTGGCGGCGCTCTCGCCGGAGCGCCAGAACCTCGCTGACTACTTCAAGGAGACGGTCGCCGTGGTCACCAACCCGGCGATCGACCGCGAGCGCGAGATGGAGCACTTCTCGACCCGCGCGGTCTTCGGCCGCCGCCCCTCGATCTCAGCCGCGGGCGAGGACACGGGCACGGTCGAGACCTCGTTCCCGGTGATCCTCGGCGGTCACCACGGGCTGGCGCCGCTCTCCGACAAGAGCTACCGCGAGATCGCTCGCGAGCGCTACACCTACCTGCTCGAGGACCTCTGGGAGGAGTTCCGCGGCCGCGCCGCCGCGGTCGACATCTCGCTGCTCGAGTCGGAGACGACGCGCGGCGCGATCGACCGGATCAGGCAGGAGGCCGTGAAGAAGGTCCGCGACGGGGCCGAGCTGCTGGTGCTCACCGACCGCACCGTCTACGACGGCGAGCGCCGCTACCTCGACCCGCACCTGGCGACCTCGGCGGTCGACCAGGCGCTGAAGCAGTTCCGGGTCGAGCCCGGCGAGGAGAACCTGCGCCGCCGCTGCGGCATCGTCCTGCGCTCGGCGGCGCTGCGCAACGTCCACGACGTGATGCTCGCGCTCGGCCTCGGCGCCAACGGCGTCTGCCCCTACACGATGGTCGAGGTGATCTGCGTCGAGGACTACCGCTCCGACATCGGCAACCTCTGCGCGGCGCTGGAGAAGGGGATCGAGAAAGTGATCTCGACGATCGGGATCCACGAGGTGCGCGGCTACGCGCGCCAGTTCTCCTCGATCGGGATCCGCCCCGAGCTGGCCGAGATCTTCCAGACCGAGGCCTTCGCCGCCTCGGAGAAGGGCGGCGCCGGCTTCAGCTCGCTCGACGAGAGCAGCAACGAACGGGCGCAGATCCTCGGCGGCGACGAGGCCGCCAAACCGGCGAAGACGTTCCGCTTCTACCCCAAGGTCTACAAGGCCGCGATCGCGACCGCCAACGGCTCCGGCGACTACGCCGAATACAGCGAGAAAGTGCGCGACCTGGAGACCCAGAGCCCGATCTCGATGCGCCACATCATGGGCCTCAAGGGCGACCGGGAGCCGCTCTCGGACGCGTCGGCGGTCGACGCCGGCGTCGGCCACCACGACTACCCCGTGGTGATCTCCTCGATGAGCTTCGGCTCGCAGTCCGAGCCCGCCTTCCGCGCCTACGCCGAGGCGGCGAAGTCGATCAACGTGCTCTGCGTCAACGGCGAGGGCGGCGAGATCCGCGACATGTACGGCAAGTACCGCAAATGGCGCGGCCAGCAGGTCGCCTCGGGCCGCTTCGGCGTCTCGGCGGAGATGATCAACTCCTCCTACGTCGCCGAGATCAAGATCGGCCAGGGCGCCAAGCCCGGCGAGGGCGGTCACCTGCCCGGCAAGAAGGTCTCCGAGAAGGTCGCCGCCGCGCGTAACGCCGCGCCCGGCACCGACCTGATCTCGCCCTCCAACAACCACGACCTCTACTCGATCGAGGACCTGGCCGAGCTGATCGACGAGCTGAAGACGGTCAACCCCGACGTGCGCGTCTCGGTCAAGGTGCCGGTGGTGCCGAACATCGGCACGATCGGGCTCGGCATCGCCAAGGCCGGCGCCGACATCATCACCCTTTCGGGCTTCGAGGGCGGCACCGGCGCCGCCCGCCAGCACGCCCTGCGCCACGTCGGCCTGCCCTCCGACATCGGCACCCGCGCCGTGCACCGGGCGCTGATGGAGGCCGGCCTGCGCAACCGGGTCGAGATCTGGGCCGACGGCGGCTACCGCACCGGCCACGACATCGTCAAGCTGCACTGCCTCGGCGCCAACCGGGTCGGCTTCGGCACCCTGGCGATGGTCAGCCTCGGCTGCACGATCTGCCGCGGCTGCCAGCTCGACACCTGCCACGTCGGCATCGCGACCCAGATCGAGACGGTCGAGCAGGCCCAGGACCACGGCCTGAAGAAGTTCACCCCGCAGGAGGTCGACGTCGCGGCCGAGAGCTGCGCCCGCTTCTTCGCGGCGATGGGCGAGGAGGTCAAGCAGGTCGTCGCCTCGCTCGGCTACGACCGCGCCCAGGACCTGGTCGGCCGCTACGACCTGCTCGAGCAGGTCTCCCACCACGACCAGATCGACCTGGCGCCGCTGATCACGCCGCTGGAGGAGTTCCTCGACCTCGAGCCGCTCGACCTGCCGGTCGCGGAGGAGATCGCCGAGGAGCGCGCCGAGGCGGGGCTGGTCGTCGCCCGGCCGATCCGGATGGAGGCCAAGCAGGCCTCGGCCCAGATCGGCGCCCTCGCCGGCGAAGTCTGCTCCAGCGGCGGCACGGTCAGCAGCCGCTTCCCGCGCGCGACCGACGCCAACGACCGCGTGCTCGGCACCGAGCTGGCCGGCGCGATCGCCCGCTCGCGCATCTTCGACGGCGGGCCCGAGTCAAGCGACGACGTGCTCGCCGACCTCGAGTTCAACGGCGGCTCGGTCGCCGGCCAGGGGCTCGGCGCGTTCAACTCCTACGGGGTCTCGATCCGGGTCGAGGGCGGCGCCCAGGACGGCGTCGGCAAGACGATGCTGGGCGGCACCATCTCCGTGCTCAAGGGCAAGGGGGCGAAGGGCAAGCGGCTCAACGGCTCGGTCGGCAAGTCGTTCGCCTACGGCGCCCAGCGCGGCCGCCTCTTCGTCCAGGGCTCGGCCGACTCGCGCTTCTGCATCCGCCTCTCCGGCGCCGACGTCGTGCTCGGCGGCGAGCCCGAGGGCGACCTCGACGACAGCCGCGGCTGCGTCGTCGACCGCGCCAACGCCAAGGGCTTTGCCTTCGAGTACATGACCTCGGGGCGGGCGATCGTGCTCGGCGACCTCGGCCCCTGGGCCTGCGCCGGGATGACCGGCGGCCGTGTCTACGTCCGTCACAACGCCTTCGGGATCGACCGCGAGAAGCTCGAGGCGCGGCTCGGCGAGGGCGCCAAAGTCGAGCTCAGGGAGATCGACTCGGAGGGCCATCTCGACATCGAAGACCTGCTCGGGCACTACGCAGCGGAGCTGCGGGCCACCGGCCAGGACGACGAGGCCGAGCGGATGACCGGGCTGGCGTCGGCGGCGCCCGATCACTTCCTGATGATCGTCCCGCACAAGGTGCAGGCCGATCCGTCTATCTCGACCGAGTAAGTAGGTCGGCGATAGCTCGGATCTCTCGAAGGAGGCCGTCGAGCATCTGCTCGGTGTTGGTGTGGAGTCGCCACTCGGCGTGTTGACGGTCCGCCTCGACTTGATCGATGCGGCTTTCAAGCTTGGATAGGCGCTTTTCGGTGCGTTTCTCGCTCTTGCGAATGCGCTTCTTCACGTACTGCTTCATCTCCTGAAGCTCCTGGCGCAGGGCGGCGTTGTCGTCCTGCTCCGTCAGCATCTCCTCGACGCCGCTGCGGACGCGCTCTATCTCCTCGTGCAGGCGGGCGCGGGCCTGCTCGGCTGCGACCGCGGGATCGTTGGCTGGGTCCATGCGCCAACTCTACGGCCGCCGTAGGCCGGAATTTGCGCGAAGCGACGCTCAGGCTTCGAGCGCGAACAGCCTGTAGCTGCCGATCGTCAGCTCGTCGCCGTCCTCGAGTCGGCCCCACTCGACCACGTCGCCGTTGACGAGGATGCCGTTGAGGCTGCGGTCGTCGAGCACCCGCAGCGCCTCGCCCGGTTCGGAGACGACGAGGGCGTGGCGGCGGGAGACGCTGGGGTCGTCGAGGCGGATGTCGGCGGCGACGCTGCGGCCGATCCGCGACCAGCCGGCGGCGACCTCGAAGTCGAGCACCTCGCCCTGCTCGTCGCGGCAGACGAGACGGCGGCTGCCCGCCTGGAGGCCGGCGCGCAACTCCTCCAGCCAGCTCGCGGGAGCGGCCTCGGCCAGCGTCTCGAACTCGGCTGTGGTCTCGCCGTGTTCCTGCATCGGCTCAAAGATCGAGTCGAGCTGGAAGCTCTCGGAGCGGCAGCGGGGGCAGGGGGGGAGCTGGTCGTCCTCGCGCAGGGCGAGCTGTGAGCCGCACTCGACGCAGTAGTAGGTGCCTGCTCCCGGCGTTTTCCCGGCGGAATGGCGATCGGACGCTGGAGTGGGGGTGAGACTGGCGGTCATGGCTTACTCCTTTCCGGCGCTCTAGGCCGTTCGACCATATCTCGTCGCACAAGCCCCGTCATCCGCAATTTTCCGCATAGAATCGCCTCCGGATGGGCCCGCTCAGCGCTGAGATCGAGATCGACGCTCCCCGCGAGCGCGTTTTCGCCGCGATCTCCGACCTCGCCGAGCGCCCCTCCTTTACCGACCACTTCCTTGCGGGCTTCCACCTGACCCGGCTCGACTCGAGCGGGATCGGCGCGGGCGCCCGCTTCCGCGTGATCGCGCCGCTGCGCAAGGTCTGGATGGACACCGCGATCGTCGAGCTGGAGCCGCCGCACAAGCTGGTCGAGCGCGGTTGCGGCGGTCGCGGCAACCGGATCCCTTCGACCACGGTCTGGGAGCTGACCGAGGCCGGCGGCTCGCTGACCAGGTTGCAGGTCTCCCACTGGACCGAGCCGTCGAACCCGGTCGACCGGGCGGTGGAGAAGCTCTCCGGCAACGCCCGCTCCCAGCAGCGCGGCTGGAACGAGGCGCTGCGACGGCTGCGCGACCGGATCGAGAGCGACCGGGCGGCGCCCGCCCCGATCGGCGTCGCCGGCGGCAATCCCCACGCGACCGGCATCCCCTAGGCCCGCTTAATAGACTCCTCGCCGCCGATGGCCTCCGTCCGCAGACTCCCCTCGCCGCTGCTCGCCGCGCTCGCGCTGCTCGTGGCGGCCTTCGCCTTCGCCGCCTGCGGCGCCGAGGAGGAGAGCAAGGACGTGGTCGAGGGCCAGCCGGTCGAGCTGGGCGAGCTCAAGTACAACGTGATCTTCTCCCGCTTCCTCAACCCCAACGACAACGAGGACTCCGCCTACCTCGTCGGCCAGGAGGAAGCGCCGCCCGGCTCCGCCTACTTCGGGGTCTTCCTCGAAGTCCAGAACGAAAGCGAAGAGGAGCAGGAGCTGGCCGACTCGTTCACGATCACCGACGCCGACCACGAGACCTTCGAGGCGGTCGAGAGCGAGAGCCTCTACGCCTTCCCGCTCGGCGGCACGGTCGAATCGCAGGAACAGATCCCGATCCTCGACTCGACCCCCCAGCAGGGCCCGATCGAGGGCTCGTTGCTGATCTTCGAGCTGCCCGCCTCGGCCTCCGAGAACCGGCCGCTGGTCCTCTCCATCCCCGGCGAGCACGGCCCGGCGATGGTCACGCTCGACCTCTAGCTCAGAGCCCGGCCGAGAGCACCTGGCCGGCGATCGGGGCGGCGACCTCGCCGCCGGCGGCTTCGGCTTCGATCAGCATCACGCCGACCGCGAGGCGGGGCTTCTCGGCGGGGGCGAAGGCGGCGAACCAGGCGTCCTTGATCTGCTCCGGTTCCTCTTCTTCCTCGGTTCCGGGCTTGGGGCCGAGCTCGGCGGTGCCGGTCTTGCCCGCAACCTGGGCCTCGCCGATCGCCGCTGCGAACCCGGTGCCTTCGGTCACCACCCCGACCATCAGGTCGGTCAGCTGGCCGGCCATCCGCTTCGACATCACCCGCTGCGGGCGCGCCTCGGGCCGCAGGCGGCGGTTGGCGACGACCGAGGTGGGCGAGCGCAGCCCTCCGTTCGCGATCGCCTGGGCGACGTTGGCGATCAGCAGCGGCGTCGCCAGCACTTCGCCCTGGCCGAGCGCGGTCACGCCGAGGTCGACGTCCTCGCCGATCTCGCTCGGGATCGTCGATTCGGCCGGCTCGACCGCCTCGACGATGCGCTCCGCGTAGAGCGCCGGCGGCGCGTTGAAGCCGAAGCGCTCGGCGGCGGCGACGAGGTCGTCGTTGCCGATCTCGGGCCCGAGCGGGGCGAAGTAGGCGTTGCACGAGTGGGCGAAGGCTTCCGGAAAGGTGCCGCCGCAGAGCTCGCCGTTGGCGTTGCTGATGAAGCGGCCGCCGACATTGGCGCCGTCGACGATCGGGTATTCCTCGTCGAGCGAGAGCACGCCCTTCTGCAGCGCGGCGACGGTGGTGATCATCTTGAAGGTGGAGCCCGGCGGCTGCGGCGCCGAGAACGCCTGGCCGGCGAGCGCGCGCACGTCCCCGCGGCGCGTGTCGAGCACGGCGACGCCGCCCGCCCGGCCCGCCAGCGCCGACACCGCGGCCACCTGGAGATCGGGGTCGATCGTCGTCTTGACCGGTGCGCCCGCAACGGGCTCGGCCTGCGAGAGGATCCGCGTCGCTCCGCCGCCGGCGGCGAGCAGCGAGCCGCCCGGCCTGCTGGCGAGGCGGCGGTTGAAGGCCTGCTCGAGCCCGGTCACGCCGACCAGCGTTTCCGGCGGGAAGCCCTGTCGCGCCAGCTTCGCCAGGTCTTCCTCGGGCGCTTCGCCGACTTCGCCGGTGACGTCGATCGCGGCGCCGCCGATCGGGTGCTCGCGTTCGGCTGCGGGCCCCTCGGCCAGCGGCGTGCCGTCGCGGGCGAGGATCGGGGCCCGTTCGGCGAGATCGAGCCGGTTCTCCAGCCGCTCGCCCCCGCGCAGGCCCGGGAACACCAGGCTCGGGTCCCAGGCGATGCCGTCGTCGGCGTAGGGGACCCCGAACTCGGTGGCGACCTCGCCGAAGGCGACGGTGCCGGCGCGGACCGGGACCGGCACCACAGTGTCGCCGTCGCCGCCGCGCGGCTCGCCGGCCTCCTCGGCGGCGATCGTGCGCAGCGTCGCCACCTCCGCCGCCTCGCGGTAGGCCTGGGCGAAGCCCTTGACGCCGACGGAGCGCCGCGACTCTTCGTTCAGCTCCCGGTACATCGCGCCGAAGTCCTTGCGGCTCCAGGCTTCGGCAAAGCGATCCGCCGCTTCCCTCTCCGGCGACCCGGGCACGCCCGCCACGGCGCCGAAGATGAAGGCGACGATCGCGACGACGCTGAGCGGCAGGGCGCGCGTGATCAGGCGGCGGCGCCGTTGCGCCTCGATGGATTGAGATTTCACTGCCGGGAAATTTAGTGTTGGAAGAGGTCGGGTACTACTTGTGTCTACCCGGTGCAGGCTCCGGTATCCACCGGGGCCCCTGCCGAGCCGAGTGCGGAGCGGACCACGTCGTTGGGGATGCCGAAGCCGCCGGGCGGCCCGGTGGTGGTCGAGGCGAAGACCGTCGCCAGCACCCGGCCGCGCGAATCGACCAGCGGTCCACCCGAGTTGCCGCTGCGCACCCTGCCGCGCAGGAAGGCGATCGAGCGCCGGATCGGCCCGTTGCCGTAGGCGTCCTCGCTGATCACGGTGTTGACGTCGCCGAGCCGGGCGGCGCTGGCCGCGTAGGGCCCATTCTCGGGATAGCCGAGCACGGCGCCGCCGGTCCCGCGCCTGGGCGCGGCGGCGATCTCCAGCGGTGGGACCGCGGTGTCGATACGCAGCACCGCGAGGTCGTTTTCGGGGTCGTAGCGGACCGGCTCGGCGTCGAGCGAGGCGCCGTCGATCGTGATCACGCGGGTGTCGTCCTCGCCGGCGACGACGTGGGCGTTGGTGACGACGAGGCCGGGCGCGCCGACCCAGCCCGAGCCCTCGACCCCGAGGCCGCAGGCGGTGCCCAGCACGCGCACGACCGAGCGGCTGGCGCGGCGCACGTCGGGGTCGGCGGCGATCGCGGGGTCGGGCGGTGAGACGGGCGCGGTCGGGCCGGAGATCGAGGGCGCCGGATCGACCCGGTTGAGCGCGTTCAGCACCGGCCCCGAGGGCGGCAGCAGCCGGTTCAGCCGCTGCAGGATCAGCGAGCGCTGCACATCGCCGCGCAGCTCGGCGGTGCCGGGCGCATGCAGGGCGACGGCGCCGAAGACCCAGATCAGCCCCAGCGCCACCGCCGCGATCAGCGCCGCTCCTCCCGCGCCGTCGGCGAGGTGCAGCACGCGGCCGCGGATCAGCTGCTCGCGCACGCCCAGCGCCAGCGTCTCCAGCGTGATCGCAACCAGGGCGCCGACGAGCAGCGCCCCGAGCGCGGCGAAGAGCGGCGCGTAGGGGGAGCTCGAGCCGCCGCTCAGCAGCAGCGGCCCGACCCGGCTGCCGGCGAAGGCGCCGGCGGCGAAGCCGAGCAGGGTCAGCAGGCCGACGATCAGCCCCTGCCTGTAGCCCCACATCGCGAAGGCGACGGTGAAGGCGACGATCGCCCAGTCGAGAACGGTCACGGGCAAATACAAGCAGGCGGGCCCGGCGGGCCCGTCACTTACGTTCAGTAAGCTGAATCGAGGTGGAGGTCACGCCCGCGCAAGAGCAGCCCACCGGGGTCTGCCCGCATTTCCACGCCGCGATCGAGTTGATCGGCAAGCGCTGGACCGGGGCGATCGTCTCCGCCCTGACCGCCGGCCCGCTGCGCTTCGGCGAGCTGGCCGATGCGGTGCCCGGGATGTCCGACCGCCTGCTCTCTCGCCGACTGCGCGAGCTCGAGCAGGAAGGGCTGGTCTCGCGCGAGGTCGAAGCGGGCTCGCCGGTCCGGGTCAGCTACTCGCTGACCGAGGCCGGCGCCGAGCTCGGCCCGGCGCTGACAGAGCTGAAGACGTGGGCCCGCCGCTGGCGCTCCAGATAACCGGGGCCTCCCTGGATAGCCTGGTGGCGTGGAATTGCCAGGTCCGTTCGCAGTTGGCCGCTATGCGAAGACGCTTCGAGACGAGCTTCGCAAGCGGGCGCGGGTGCAGCTCATCGGAGAGGTCACCGGCCTCCGGCACACGCAGAAACAGACGTACTTCGAGCTGCGCGATGCCGACGGCGCCGTTCCCTGCACGATCTGGGCGAATGAGTTGGCTGCTCTCGATCTTCCCGAGGGGGCGTTGCGAGACGGCGCGGAATTTGTCGCTGGGGGCGGGCCGGACTACTTCACCGGCAGCGCCACCTCCTCGCCCGCGTTCTCGTTCCGCGTAACCGATCTCAGGCTCGCGGGCGAGGGCGACCTGCTCGCCCGGCTCGAGGCGCTGCGCAAGCAATTGCGCGCCGAGGGGCTGTTCGAGCTGCAGCGGCAGCTGGCGCGGCCGCGGCTGCCGAAGACGATCGGGGTCGTGACCGCGGAGAGCGGCGCCGCGCGGCGCGACCTGATCGCCGGCCTGCGCCGCCGCGGCTGGGCCGGCACGGTCGTCTGGGCCTTCGCCCCGGTGCAGGACCGCCGCGCCGCGCCGGCGATCGCGGCGGCGATCCAGGAGCTGGCGGCGGCGCCCGCGGTCGAGGCGATCGTCGTCACCCGCGGCGGCGGCAGCCTCGCCGACCTCTGGGCCTTCTGCGACGAGACCCTCTGCCGCACCGTGGCGATGCTGCGCGTGCCGGTGATCAGCGCCGTCGGCCACGAGCGCGACTCGACCCTGATCGACGACGTCGCCGCGGTCGCCTGCTCGACCCCGACCCACGCTGCCGAGGCCGCGGTGCCGCTCGACTGCCTCGCTGCGCGCGGCGCCCTGACCCGCAGCGCCGCCGCCCTGCAGCGGGTCGGCGAGGGCGCGGTCGAGGCGCGCAGCCGCCACCTCGTCGCGCTCGCGCGCGGCCCGGCGCGGGCGCTGCGGCGCGAGCGGGCGACGCTCAACCAGAAGACGCGCGAGGTCCGGGCCGCCTCCGATCGCGGCCTGGCCGAACGGCGCGCCTTCCAGCGCCGGATCGCCTCGGCGGTGCTCGCCCGCGCCGCGCGCCGCGCCGCCGGGCCGGAAGCGCAGGGCCGGCGCGAGGCGCTGCGCCGGGCTGAGGTCGCCTTCCGCGCCCACGAACCGGAGCGCACGCTCGAACGCGGCTACGCCCTCGCCGAGGACGCCGCCGGCGAGCCGGTGGCCTCGGCAGCCGCCGCGCGCGGCGCCGGTCGGGTAAGACTGCGTTTCGCCGACGGCCGTGTCGGCGCGAGGATCGACGAGGACGGGAGCGAGGGATGAGCGAGAAGCCGGAGTCCTACGAGGCCGCGGTCGAGCGGCTCGAGCAGATCATCGACCGGCTCGACTCCGGCCAGGCAGGCCTGCGCGAAACGCTCGAGCTCTGCCGCGAGGGGCGCGAGTTGGTCACCTACTGCTCGGCCGAGCTCGACGCGGTCAGCGAGGGCCTCGAGGAGCTGCAGCTCGACGAGCTTGCGGCCAGGCTCGAGGCGGCCCCGAGCGAGGGCTGAAAGTACGATCCCTGCCTCGGTTTGAGTACAGATCAATAGGTGAAAAAGGTACAAATCCCTTGCGAGATCGAGTACGATCTCGTTGGTGAACGCACGGGCTCGCACGATTGAGACGCAGGTGGAGGGGCGGCTACGCACGCATGGAGCGGTGCTGGTCACGGGGCCGAAGGCGGTCGGCAAGACGACGACGGCGCGTGATTTCGCAGCCTCGGAGGTCCGCTTGGACCAGGATCCGGCGGCGCTCGCTTCGGCTCAAGCAGATCCGCGCCTCGTCCTCGACGGCGACAGTCCGCGCCTGATCGACGAGTACCAACTGGCCGATGGCTTGTGGAACGCGGTGCGGGGGCGGGTCGACGACCGGGGTGAAAAGGGGCTCTACCTGCTGACTGGCTCGGCGACTCCTGAGCGTGACCAGACCAGCCACAGTGGCGCGCGCCGGATCGCCTCGATCGAGATGCGGACGATGACGCTGCTCGAGCGGGGGCTGTCGAGCGGAGGCCTCTCGCTGGGCGCGCTCCTTGATGGAGCCGCGGCTCCGGTGGAGGCTCACCGGATCAGGGTCAGCGAGGCGATCGAGGCATTGGCGGTCGGTGGGTGGCCGGACAACCTCGAACTGACGCCGGACGACGCGCTCGATGCAAACGCCGACTACATCGAGACGATCGCCAACACCGACATCCAGCGGGTCGATGGCGTCGAGCGCGATCCTGACCGGGTCAGGGGCCTGCTCGCTTCCTACGCCCGCAACGTCGCGACCGACGCAGCGTTGAAAGCCATCGGACGCACGGCGGAGGAGCCGCTCGGCGAATCCGCGCTGCGTGACTATCTACGAGCGTTGCGGCGGCTCTTCCTGATCGAGGACCAACCGAGCTGGAAGCCAAGGCTGCGATCCAGGGTCCGGCTTGTGGCGACGCCGAAACGCCATCTCGCCGACCCGTCGCTGGCTGTCGCCGCCCTGGGCGCGACCGCCGATCGCCTGCTCGGGCCGGAGATAGAGCTCTCCGGGCATCTCTTCGAGTCCCAGGTGGTGCACGACCTGCGCGTATACGCGCAGGCTCACCGCGCCGGTGTTCGCTTTTATCGCGACAACAAGGGGCTGGAGGTAGACGCGATCGTGGAGGCGCGCGACGGGCGCTGGGTTGGAGTCGAGGTCAAGCTCGGGCACAACAGGGTCGATGACGGGGCCCACAACCTGCTCGCCCTGCGCAAGAAGCTCTCGGCGGAGGCAAACGAGGCATGCGGCGCTCTCCTTGTCGTGGTCGCCGACAGTCCCACCTATACGCGCCCTGACGGCGTCATCGTCAGCTCGGTCGCCGCGCTCGGCCCCTGAGCGACCCGTCTCTACTCAGGGCCCTCGGCGGCCGCGAGGGCGCCGCCGGTCGGGTAAGACTGCGTTTCGCGCAGGTGAACGATTCCATTCATATCAGTCTGACACTTATAATTACAGGATATAAGATCTAAGCTAATGATATGAGTCTCAATGAGCCAGTTACGACGCTCATCGGCGATTTGGTCGGCTCGAGGGGGTCGGCTGATCGCTCGCAGCTCCAGCGTGCTACCGAAGACGTGCTCTCTTCGGTAAATCGGCGATCAGGGCCAGTTCAGCCACTGGCCCCAACGGTAGGCGATGAGTTTCAGGGCGCGTTCTCCAATGTCCACACCGCAGTCTGTGTGACCCTGCTACTACAGCTCGAGCTTTTTGAGCAAGCTGGCGTCGACTCCAGGTATGGGATCGGACAGGGGTGGGTGAAAACCCTCAGGGGCCATTCTTCGAGGATTCAGGATGGGCCGGGTTGGTGGTCAGCCCGCGCCGCGATTGAGCGAGCAAAGCTCTGGGGTGCGACTTCGCGTACGTCATTTTCCCGCACGAGCATCGCGCGCTGGGAGAAAGAACCAAAGGGCTCCATCTCGGCCTCCGAGGTTGCTGCGCTCAACGCTTTTCTCATTTGTCGTGACGCAATGGTTGAGCGGTTGGCGCCACGCAGTCGCAGGAACCTTCTCGGCCTGCTGTCTGGGTGTACCCAGGCCGAGCTTGCAAAGCGGGAGGGCGTTACGCAGTCCGCAATCTCTCAGAATCTTCGCAGCAGCGGTGCGGCTGCGATCGTCGCTGCCCAGGAGTCTTTGGAGAGCTCCGCATGATCCTGCTGGCGTTCGCGTTGCTGGCGTTTGGAGTAACCGATCTACTGTGCTGGTCTCCTGAGGGGGTTTCGAGGGGCCGTTTGGGGGTTGCCCTATTCGGCGGGATGGCGGTTAGCGTGGGGGGAGCCTGCCTGGCCGGCATGAGCGGCCCCGCGGTTCTCTTGGTGGGAGTAGTCGCATTCGTCGCACTGGCGGTTTGGCGATTGCTTCCCGAAGCCAGCCCCGGCCTGCCGCTTGCGTGGCTGGCGGTCACGGTCGCGGCCTTGTTTGCGATCAGCGGTCTGGCCGAGCCGGTCAACGGGAAGCTGGGCAGTTGGTACTCGGACCTGGCCTTTCCATTCGTGGCTCGCGTCAGCGCCGATCAGTTCCTGCTTGGGCTTGGGGCGGGAATCTTCCTTCTGGCGACGTCAAATCGGGTCGTGCGCCTCGTGCTCAGAGCGGCCGGAACGCCGGCGAGCACGAGTGAGAACACCCTTCGCGGCGGCCGGCTCCTGGGGCCGATGGAGCGCATCGTCATCGGAGCGATCGTTTTGGCGGGCGACCCTGCTGCGGCTGCCGTTGTCATTGCCGCCAAGGGCCTTCTGCGCTTTCCGGAGATAAGAAATGAGCGCGATCAGCCCGATCAGGTGACCGAGTACTTCCTGATCGGCACCTTCAGCAGCTTGCTCTTGGCGACGGCGTGCGGCGTAATCGTATTAGCGGCTAGCTAATATATTGAGAAATTAAGTCTAGGTCTTATATTGTGTTTTCGCTTGGGCCGGAGCAGAGGCGGCCTAGGGCGGGGCAGCCGTTGCAGAGGTCCCAGTCGCGGCGCTCGGCCGGGGCGACCGGGAACTCGCCGGCGGCGATGCGGCCGATCGTCGCCTCGAGGCGCTCGCGGCCGCGCTGCATCGCCTCGCGATCGAGCAGCTCGACCACCGGCTCGTCGGGCCGCTCGAGGAAGACGTAGGCGACCTCGACCGCGTCGACGCCGCGGGCCTCGGCGACCGCGAGCGCGTAGACCGTGCGCTGGGTCTCGTACTTGGCGGCGCGCCCGGCGGGGGCCGAGCCGCCGAGGCGGTCGGTCTTGTAGTCGATCACCAGCGGCGGCGCGCCCTCGCGCTCGACCAGCAGGTCGATCGAGCCGCGCAGGGTGGCCTTCCCGATTTTCAGCAGCAGCGGCGCCTCTGCCCGGGTCGCCGCGCCCGGCGCCCGCACCCGCTCGCGCAGCAGCTCCGAGCCGAGCCAGGCCCGCACCGGCGCCAGCAGCTCGTCGGCGAGCTCGCCCTGCGGCTCGCGCCACTCGTTCGCGTGGCTCCACTCGAGCAGTTCGTGCACCGCCGCGCCCCGCGCTGCGGCGTCCTCGCGCGTCGCCGCACCGGCTGGGCCGTCCGCGTTCGCTTCTTGTCGGACTGGCGCCGACAAAGTGCGAACGGAACTGCCGAGGTCGAGCACGCGCTCCATCTGGAAGCGGTAGCCGCATTCCTCGTAGGCGGCGAGCGCGGTGTAGGAGAGGGGGCGGTTGGGGACCGCGGGTGGATTGCGGTCGAGGATCGGCGCGCCGTCGCCGTCCAGCGCTGCGACCGTCGCGCTCTCGCGCCGGCTCGCGGTCAGCTCCGCGGCGCGCTCGGGCGAGGGCAGGCTGACCCGGACGTCGATCCGCGAGGGCGGGAAGGTCGCCTCGAGGCCGGCGCGCGGCAGCGGCGGCGGGATCTCGATCGACGAGCCCTGCTCGCGGTCGAGCTCGAAGCCGCTGACGATCCGCTCGACCACCGGCGTGCCCGGCTGCTCGCCGTTGGGCGGCTTCGGCGCGACGACGCCGCTGAGGATCAGCCGCTCGCGCGCCCGCGTCGCGGCGACGTGGAAGAGGCGCAGCTCCTCGGCGGCGTCGCGCTGCTGCTCCTCGGCGCAGAGTTGCTCGTGGGAGTAGAGGTTGATCGAGGCCGCGCCGAGCCGGCGCAGCTGCAGGCCGACCCGCGGCTGCTCGTCCTCGCGCCCGAGCGCCAGTTGCGGCGGCCGCGAGCCGGCCAGCAGCCGCCGCGAGAGGCCGGGGACGGCGACGACGCCGAACTCGAGCCCCTTGGCGCCGTGCACGGTCATGATCCGCACCCCGTCGTGGCCCTCGATCGCGCTCGCCGCTTCCGCGTCGGAGTCGGCGTCGGCGCGGGCGGAGAGGAAGTCGAGCAGGCCGCGCAGGTCGCGACCCTCGCGCGCCTCGAACTCGTCGGCGAGCCGCATCAGCTTGCGCACGTTGGCGAAGCGGGCCTCGCCCGAGCGGCGCATCAGCACCGCGAGGTCGTAGCCGGTCTCGCCGATCGCGGCGTCGATCAGCTCGGCCAGCGAGAGCCGCCCGGCGCGCTCGCGCAGGCGTGCGATCGTCGCCGCGAAGCCGCGCAGTAGCGCCAGCTCCGAGTCGGCGATGTCGCCCAGCCGCTCTGGCGCGTCCAGCTCCGCCTCGCCCGTCCCGGCGGCCTGTTCGACCGCGGGCCAGACGTGGCGGCGGCGGCCGGCCGCGGCGCGCAGCAGCCAGAGCGTGTCGGGCGCGAGCGCACAGGCGGGGGAAGCGAGGGCGCCGAACAGCGCCTGGTCGTCGAGCGGGTTGGCGATCGTCGCCAGCAGGGCGCAGACGTCGGCGACCTGCTGCTGGGACCAGTAGCCGCGGCCGCCGATCGTGTACGGGCGCAGGCCGGCGCGGTCGAGCGAGTCCTCGTAGGCGTCGAGGTGGGTGAAGGCGCGCAGCAGGACGACCATCTCGCCGCGCTCGACGCCGCTCTCGGCCAGCTCGCGCAGCCGCTCGGCGAGGAAGCGCGCCTCGGCGAGGTGGTTGGGCGGGGTGTCGGCGTCGGTCGCCGGGTCGAGCTCGATCCCCTCCTCGTCCCAGCCGTCGCGGGCGGTCAGCAGCAGCTCGACCGCGGTGCCGTCGCCGGGCGGCTGCGGAAGCTGCGGCGGCGCCCCGACGCGCAGCGGGCGGAAGCTCTCGCCCAGCAGCCGCTCGCCGAGCGCGTTGACCGCGCCGATCAGCTCGGGCCGCGAGCGGAAGTTGCCGCTCAGCTCCATCGCCTCCGCCTCGGCGCTCTGCTCGACCGCGCGCCGCTGCTCGCGGAAGACGTTGAGGTCGGCATGGCGGAAGCCGTAGATCGACTGCAGCTCGTCGCCGACCGTCATCAGCTCGGTCCGCGGCCCGCGCAGGGCATCGATCAGGCGCAGCTGCAGCCGGTTGGTGTCCTGGAACTCGTCGACGAGCAGGTGGCTGAAGCGGTTGCGGTAGGCGTTGCCGATCTCCTCGCGTTCGAGCAGCCGCACGGCGCGCAGCTGCAGGTCCTCGAAGTCGAGCCCGCCGCGGCGCTCCTTGGCCGCCTCGAAGCGCTGCGAGTAGAGCGCCAGCAGCGCTGCGACGTGCGCGTAGGCCTCGCCGCCTTCGCCGGCCTCGGCGGTGCGGGCGAGGGCCGCGTCGATCGCCTCGCGGTAGGCGCTCATCGCCTTCGCCCTGCTGTCGGTCCGCAGCGCGTCGAGCTCGTCGAGCCCCGGTGGCTGCTCGCCCTCCAGCACCGCCAGCGCGCGTTCGGCCAGATCGTGGCCGGCGCTGCCCGGCTTCAGCTCCGCCAGCGCCTCGGCGGCGGCACCGGCGGCCCGTCGCACCGCCGCCTGCGGATCCGGCGCCGGGGGCTGCGGCAGCGTCGGGGCGAGCTCGCCGCGGCTGCGCAGCTCGGCGTGGACGCCGCTGACGATCGCCCGCAGGCCGCCGATCTCGAAGGCGGCGACGGTGCGCTCGCGCGCCTCGTCGCCATCGGCGAGGAACTCGGCGAGGGCGTCGTCGAAGGCCTCGCGCGCCGCCCGCTCGGTCTCCGGCGCGTCGAGCACGCGAAAGCGCGGGTCGATCCCGGCGGCGACCGGGTGGCCGCCGAGCAGGCGGTTGCAGAAGCCGTGGATCGTCGTCACCCAGGCGCTGCCGATCGTCGCCAGCAGCGCCCGGGTGCGACCGGAGCCGTCCGCGGCCCGCCGCTCGAGCTCGACCCGGATGCGCTGGCGCAGCTCGGTCGCCGCCTTGTCGGTGAAGGTAAAGGCGAGCACGGCGCCGGGCTCGATCTCCAGCTCGCAGACCAGGCGGCAGTAGCGCTCGACCATGACGCCGGTCTTGCCGGTGCCGGCGCCGGCCTCGACCAGGACGTCGTGCCCGGCGGCCTCGATCGCCCGCGCCTGCTCCGGCGTGGGGACGCGGCGGCTCATCGTTCCGCCCACTCGCCGTCGTCGTCTTCGGCCGGCGCCCGGTCGCGGCGGCAGATCGGCGCGAACTGGCAGAAGGTGGGGCAGATGTCGTGCCCGCGCAGGCCGGGCCGCGGCCCGGGGTCGCGGCTGATCTCGCCGGCGCGCATGCGGGCGACGATCTCGCCCGCGCGGCGGCGGGCTTCACCGAGCATCTCCTCGAACTGCTCGCGATCGAGCAGGTCGTTGCCGTAGAGGTCGTAGGAGGCGAGCAGCCCACCGGCGTCCTCGCGCACGGCGCCGCGCGGACGGCGGACGGTGGTCCCGCGCAGCGGGTGGTAGAGGCCGCCGACCGCGTCGGTGCCCCAGTGCTCGGCGACGGCGATCATGTAGAGCTGCAGCTGCAGCTTCGCCTGCTCCTCGAACTTGCTCCGCGGCGTGACCGCTCGCGAGAGCTTGTAGTCGAGCACCAGCGCCTCGCCATCGCGGTTGCGGTCGACGCGGTCGATCGCGCCGTGCAGGCCCCAGCCGTCGATCTCGAGGACCGGGCGCTCGGCGTCCTCGGCCTCGCCGAAGCTCGCCTCCAGCAGCCAGGGCTCGAAGCCGCCGGTCTCGCGCCGGGCCTCGTCGGCGAGGAAGCGCGCGAGCAGGCCGTCGACGCGGCGCGCGATCGCCCGCTCGGCCGGGTGGGCGCCGAGTTCGCGCTCGGCGGCGATCTCGGCGATCAGCCCGCGACCGCGCTCGATCCAGGCGGCGAGCGAGCCGGGGCGGGGGAGGGGGTCGCCACCGGGCCGCTCGTCGTAGAGGCGATCGAGGACGGCGTGCATGAGGCCGCCCTGGAGCAGCGGATCGGGCGCCGGGTCGAGCGGCTGGGGGTCGAGCTCGTGCGCGACGAACCAGCGGTAGGAGCAGATGTCGAACCCCTCCAGCGTGGTGCCGCCGTAGGCGGGCACGGCCGCCAGCGCGTCGAGCACGGCCGGGTTGGCGAGCGGGCCGGGAGCGCGGCTGGCCGCCTCCGCCTCCCTCGCCCTGGCCAGGTCCTCCTCGGACGGGCCGTGGTGGCGCGGCAGCAGCACGCTGGTCAGATCGCGGACGACGGTCAGCCCGGCCTCCACCGGGTCCTCGCCGCCGACGTCCGGGGGCGGGGGGTCGAGCAGGCTGCGGACCTCGTCGAGGAAGGGCGAGCGCGGCTCGGCGACCCCGTTCTCGTCGCTGTCGCGGTAGGAGAGGAAGAGCCGCCGGCTCGGCAGCGCCAGGCAGGCGTGGAAGAGGTAGCGCTCCTCGGCGTCGGGGTCGCGGCGCGGGTCGAGGCCGAGCGCCTCCCGCTGCGCGGCCGAGAGGAACGGGTCCTCGCCGCGGTCGCGGCGCGGGAACTCGCCGTCCTGGAGCGAGGCGACGAAGGCGTGCTCGAAGCGCGAGGCGCGCAGCCGGTACGGGCTGGCGATCCGCACCCGTCCCTCGACCGGCCCGCTCCAGGCGCTGAAGCGGAGCTCGCGCAGGGTCGAGGCCAGCTCGGCCGGCCGCGGGGCCAGCTCCGGCAGCTCGGCGAGGTCGTCGAGCGCCTCGGCGATCGCCGCGGCGGCGCGCAGCTCGAGGCCGTCGCCGTGCTCCGGCGCCGGGCCGTCGGCCTCGCCGCGCAGCGGCCGGGTCGCCATCGTCATCGCCAGCCCGGCGACCGCCGCTGCCAGCGGCGCCGCGCCTTCGCCCGCGGCCTGTCTGATCCGCACGAGATCGTGAGGCAGGCGGTCGTAGAGCTTTTCCCACAGCTCGAGCGCGGGGGGCGCCGTTTGAATCCGTCCGCGGCGCAGCGCCCGCTCGAACCAGTCGACCTGTCCGGGGGGGAGCCCGGACGGCCCGCGCAGGAAGCGCAGCAGGTCGCCCGCCCGCCGCTCGCCGAGCTCGCTCTCCAGCAAGGCGATCAGCGCCCCGCCGACAGAGGTGCCCGCCACCGGCACGTCGGCCTCGAGCGCGACCGCGATCCCCTGCGACTCGAGCACGCTTGCCAGCAACGGGCCGCGGCGCGCCGGATCGCGCACGGCGATCGCGATCGTCTCCGCCTCGGCGCCGGCTGCGATCAGCTTTGCCGCCTCGGCCGCGATCGTCTCCGCCTCGTTGCGGGCGCCGGCCGAGCGCAGCAGCGTCAGCGCCCCGCCGCCGGCCGCCAGGCGCGCCGGCTCGGCCCGGCCGAACTGGCGCTGGATATGGACGAGCAGGGGGTCGATGCCGAACGGATCGGCCTCCTCCGGGCCGTCGAGGGCCTCCTCGGCGCTCGCCAGCGGCTCCAGCTCGGCCAGCAGCGAGCCGCGCGTCGAGAGCGCCGTGTTGCCGCGCTCCCAGGCGATCGCGACCGTCACCTCCGCTGCCGTGCTCAGCAGCTCGAGCAGGCTGCGCTGGTTGGCCGTCAGGTCGCCCGGCTCGTAGAGGAAGACCGGCCGGTCCCGCCACGCCGCCGGGTTCGCCCGCAGCGCCTCGGTCGCCGCACGGGCGAGGCCGTGGGCGTCGAGCAGCCCGAGCCGGTCGCGCAGCTCCGCGTAAGCGGCGAACAGCTCGGCGAGGTCGCCCATGTAGGCGGAGGACTCGAGCGTCTGCGCCCCCGAGCCGAGTGCGACGGGATCGAGGCCGGCTCCCTGCAGCTCGTCGAGCAGGCGCTCGAACGGGATCGCGAAGCCGGGACGCGCGGCGGATCGGCGCAGCGGCCCGAGCCGTCCCCGCCGCTCCGCGACCGCGGCGGCCACAGCGCCGACCCGCTGCGCGGGCGTCAGCTCGCCGCGTTCGGAGAGGCCGGCTGCCCGCGCGACCTCGCGGAAGAGATCGCCGAACGTCAGCACCGAGCCGCCGAGCGTCGCCCCGGAGGCGCAGAGCAGGCGCTCAAAGCGGTAGACGTCGTCGCGGGTCGGCAGGACGAGGACCGGGTCGCGGTCCAGCGAGCGCTCGAAGAGCTGCTGGATCCGCCCGGCGCGGCCGGAGTTCGGGGGTCCGTGGATCAGTTTCAGCGACATCGGCGGAACGAGCCAGCATAGGCTCGCCTCCGGCGTGCTCCCGGCGCCGGGACGCCGTTCGGGAAGCCGCAAATGGGGCGATTCCGCCCGCGGATTTGCCGTCTTCCGCCCCCTCTAGATTGAGCGCAGCAAATGGCCCTCTGCTTCGTAGACCCAGCTGACGCGATCCGTGCGATCGCCGACTCGATCGGCCGCGAGGCCCGCCGGCAGCTGCTCGGCGAGGCGGTCCGCGCCTGGGTCGACGAGATCCCCGACAGCGAGCTCGAGGTCCACTACGCGAAAGCGCTCTCCGCCCTCGACGAGGACGACCTCTCGATGCTCGCCGCCTGGCACGGCTCGCTTGAGCTCGGCCAGCCGGTGCCGAACCGCGACTTCCTGATGGGCGCCTTCGGCTCGCTCGGCGAGAACCGCCGCGAAGCGCTCAAACTCGCCGCCGGCTTCCGCGGCGAGGAAGCCGTCGACGCCGGAGTAACCGAAGACGACGCCCTCGAGCTCGTCCTCGGCCTGCTCTCCCAGCCCCGCCTGATGGAGCTCGCGGTAGAGGCCGTAGAGCTGTACATCTGGGACCGCGCCGGCTCCGACAACTAGCCAGGCCGCGCATCTCGGGGTCTTCAGTCGTCCTCCTCGGGTCACGCACATAAGTGCGCTCCCCTCGTCGTCCTCCCTGCATCCCCCGACCTGCACGCCCTGGCTAGCTGTCGGAAAGTGCCTCACGGATCCCTGTGATCGCCTGCTCGTTGTCCTCGAAGTGGACGGCGGCCATGCCGGCCTTTTCGGCGCCTTCGCAGTTGACCTTCACGTCGTCGACGAAGAGGCACGACTCGGCGGGCAGGCGCAGGCGGTCGAGGGTGATCCTGTAGATCTTCGATTCCGGCTTGCGGCAGCCGACGAAGCCCGAGTCGACCACGGTCTCGAAGATCTCGTCGACCGGCAGCATCGAGCGCCACAGCGGCTCCCACTCCTGCACGTTGTTGGTCAGCATCGCCATCCGGTAGCCGTCGTGCTTGAGCTCGCGCATCAACTCGATCATCCCCGGGTTCGGCTCGAGCGCCTCGAAGTAGATCTCTTTGAAGCTGTGCATCTCCGGCTCGTGGCCGAGCAGCGGTTCGAGGTGTTCGGTGAGCAGGTCGAGGAAGGCGACCTCGGTGATCTCGCCGCGCTCCATTTCGAACAGGGGGTTGTCGCCGTTGGCCTCGGTGGCTGCCTGCATCCCCTTGCCGAGCACTTCGCCGGTGATCCCGGTGCGGTCCTGGAAGGCCATGAACGACTGCACCAGCGGCGTCGTCAGCACGCCGCCGAAGTCGGAGACCACGGCCTCGATGCCGTTGCCCTCAGGCATCGCCGCGGGCCAGCTCGTAGTGGCCGAGTCCCTCGCGGCCCTCGACCGACCAGCGGAAGAAGGCGATCTGCGAGTCGAGCCCGCCTCGCTCGATCCTGGCGGCGCTGATCAGGGTGCCGGCGCCGCGCAGCGGCTGTCCTTCGTCGCCGTCGGTCCAGAGCTCGAGCGTCGCCCGACGCTGCACGCCGTCAGGGCCGTACTCGGTCGAGAGCAGCGTCTCGGAGACCTCGACGGGGGCGCCGTCGGGGCCGCAGAGCACCGCGCTGACCTGCTCGGCCCCGTGCTCGCTCGCCCCGGCGGGCCGCGCTGCGCTCAGCGCCAGCAGCCCGCCGTCGGAGAAGACGATCCCGATCGACCGCCGCAGCGCCTGTTCGGATTTCTCGCCCACGCCGGGCACCCTAATCGACCGCCAAGGAGGTCGCCGCCCTGCGTCGCTAGCCTGTAGGCATGCCTGAGAACCAGACCGAAACGCTGACCGACGAGGATGTCTACGAGGCGCTGGAAGAGGTGATCGACCCCGAGCTGGGACTCGACTTCGTCTCGCTCGGCCTCGTCTACGACGTCAACATCGAGAAGGAAGACGTCTACGTGACCTTCACCCTGACGACCCCGGCCTGCCCGATCGGCCCCCAGGTCTCAGAACAGATGAAGGAGTTCGTCGGCGACCTCCCCGGCGTCAGCGCCGTCCACCCGAAGATGATCTTCGACCCCCCCTGGAGCCCCGAGATGATGACCGAGGACGCCAAGTTCGCGTTGGGCTTCTAGATGATTGATTCCACGGAAATCGCCGCACAGGGGCCACTCTGGTGCCGACTGGTCGATTGACCCACGGATACGGTGGTAAATCGACCAGTCGGCGCTACCGCGACCGTCGGCTGGAACCCACGAGTACAGCAATCGCCGTGGAATCAACCATCTAGGCAGGGATTGCGGGGTCATAGGGGGTCAATCGGGGTCAATTCTGTCCCATCCCGTCCCCACGGCTGTCCCCACGGCAATCTCATCGATGGGCGGGCTACTGCGAAATGCTTCGGGATCTACCTCGGCTTGACGGAGAAAACAGATGCACATTAAGCATGCAGCTGGGGCCAACTAGAACGAGAGGTACGGGTCGGGTTCCGACCGGCCCTAAAGCAAGACTGATGCTCCTATGCCAGATCAGCGCAAGGAGATTGCCGAGGAACTCAACCGCCTAGTAACTGACGGCCGGGCGATTTGGCTAGCCGGAGAGCTGCTTGGTCGTCCCGAGGGGGAGCGCGAGGAACTCAAGGGCCGGGTCGAGGAACTTGCCGCGCTCGCCGGGACGAGGGCGGCTAAGCCAAAGCGGCAAAAGGGTCTCGAGTCTGAGGAGTCGGGGACCGATGATGGGCTAACGGCGACACAGGTCATTGAGCAGGGTGATTACACCCCTCACTACCAGCGCTGGTATTCCACGGCCTTGCGGGTTGTCGAGCAGCTACTGCCAGATCGCTACGAGGAGTTCAGCGAGCACTATCGACCTGAAAAGCGTCCTTCAAAGGTCGGCTACAGCACGTACACGATCAGCGACTATATCCAGGGAACGATCTATCCCGGGATTGGCCTAGACACGGAAAGCGCAAGGTCTGTGGCGATGACCAGAATCAAGAATCAGATCGACATCTTGGCCTCGGCTGAGGACCGGTTGGATTCAATTCTCTCGGACATTGAAGGCTCGCTAGAAGCCACGCTGCTCGACGATGAGTTGGTGATGGCCAGTGAGTTGCTGCGTACGAGGCACGTTCGCTCCGCAGGGGTGATTGCTGGGGTCGTCTTGGAGCGGCATTTGAAAACCGTAATCAATAATCACGAAGTCAGCCTGGGACGAAAGAAACCCCAGCTAGGCAACCTGAACGATGGGTTAAAGGATGCGCGTGTCTTCGATAATCCCCGGTGGAGAGAAATTCAGCGTTTGGCGGATATCCGGAATCTCTGTGCTCACCATGGCGAACGAGACCCAGAACCTGAAGAGGTTGGCGAACTAATCGATAGAACCGACCGGATCGTCAAGTCGGTCTTCTAGGAGGCTGAACGACCACCACGGCTAGGGTATCTGCCGCAGGCAGGCTTCGATCTTCTTGATAGAGCGGTCGCTGGGAGGATCGGGTTCGTAGCCCGTCGCGAGCGATCGTGATCGCTGTGTGACCGGGGGGCGTGCCCAGGGTCTTGGCGTTCAGCCCAGCCGTGATTGTGATGGTGACGCAGGTGCGGCGGCCCTTATGGGAGCCGAGCGGTTTGGGGTCCATCTATTTCCAGAGGGCGTGAGTGCGGCGACCCAGGACCCGGCGTAAGTCGGCCAGGCCGGATTTTTGGTCTCGGACAAGACCAGCGCCTGAAGCTGCAGGCCCGTACGCCCGCTGGATGGCGGAGAGTCTGGGGTGCGCGCTGACCACTCGCAAGTCGAGTGCCTCTCCCCGCACTAGGGTGAGTCCATGACCTTCACGCGCATCACCGTTTGCCCGGATCAGTTGGGCGGCGTTCCATGCGTTCGTGGTCTGCGAATTCCGGTCGCAGCCGTTGTCGGCATGGTCGCGGACGGGATGAGTGCCTCTGAGATCACCGACGCCTACCCGGATCTGGTTGCCGAGGATGTTCGCGAGGCCATTCACTACGCAGCCGAGGCGGTGCGCGAGCGCGAGCTTCCGCTTCGTGACTCTGGGTGAGATTTCTGATCGACGATGAGGGAAAGGCCATCGCCACGTGGCAGTCCTGCTGACTCAGCTGCTGCTCGCCCCGCTCTGTGTGGTCGGGGTCTCGCTGGCCGGTCGCAGGTGGGGAGTCGCCGTCGCCGGAATCCTGGGTGGGCTCCCGGTTGTCGCCGGGCCGATTCTCGTCGTGCTCACGCTTGTCCACGGCCGCCCGTTCGGGGCTGAGGCGGCGGCCGGTACGCTGCTGGGACTGGCGGCGCTGACGCTGTTCGTCGTCGTCTACGGAAGGATGGCGGAGCGAATCGGGCCTGCCCCGAGCCTCCTCGCCGGTTGGTTTGCGTTTCTCGTGGGGGTCGCCGTCCTGCAGCTATTCGACCTTCCGGCAGGGGCCTCGCTGATCCTGGTTGCGGTCGCCTTTGCGGTGGGTTTGCTCCTGCTGCCCGCCCCGATGGCGACTCCGGCCGCCGTTTCGGCGCCACCCTGGTGGGACCTCCCCGCGCGGGCGCTCGCGGCAATGGCGTTGGTCGTGGCACTCACCGCCGCTTCCGGCGCGCTCGGGCCGAGCCTCAGCGGGCTCCTCGCGCCGTTCCCGGTGGTCACCAGCGTGCTGGCGGTGTTCACCCACGTCCACGGCGGCCCCGATCAGGTCAGGATCCTGCTGCGGAACTTCCTCGCCGGCTTCTACGGCTTCGCGATCTTCTGCTTCGTGCTTTCGATCGGCCTGGACTCGCTCAGCGGACCTGCGGCCTTCTCAATGGCGGTGGCCGCGGCGCTCGCCGTCCAAGCGACTATTCTCGCGCTGAACCTGGACCGCCTACGACCACGGCCGGTCGAGGTCCGATAGTGGTTGGTCACCGAGGCGATCCGCTACGGGGCCGAGGCCGTGAGGGAGCGTGAGCTGCCGCTGGTGCGTCTGGTTTGAAGGTTCCAGTTTTTCGTCCACCGCGCCGTAGCGGCGGTAGAATCCAGATATGGCTGCATCGCTGACAAAAACGATTGAAGTAGACGCGGAGCTGCTTGAGCGCGCCCGCCAGGTCGCCGACGAACGGGGCGTTGCGGTGCGACAACTCGTTCGGGAGGGGCTTGAGCACGAGTTGGCCGAGTTGACCGCGATGTCTCGACAGACTGAGGGCGAAGGAGAGCAGCCGCCCCTCACATGCATCGGAGCGTTTAGTTCGGGACGAGGAGATTTGAGCAAGCTGGCCAGCGAAGACGTTTTCGAGCCAGAGCCATTTCATTGATTCTCGACACCGGCGTTGTCGTCGCTGCGTTCGATCGCGACGACGACCATCACGACGCGTGCGCGTCGCTGCTGTCGGAGTTACGAGCGCGCTGCCGAGTTGATGCGGACCTACGCCGACCTCGAAGTCGGTTTCGTGGACTGCGCGGTCCTCGCCGTGACAGAGCGGCTGGGCGAGCCGAAGCTCGCCACCCTCGACCATCGCCACTTCGGCACGATGCGGCCCCGCCATGTCGAGGCGTTTGAGCTGCTGCCTGCGGCGTCCTGAGGCATTGAGCGTGATGCCCGAATGGCGGACCGATGAGAAGGTGGACGCGCTCGACGCCCGAGTGGATCGCGTAGTCCTCTCGTTGAGAGAACTACGGATGGAGATGAGGGCGGGCTTCGACCGGATGCACCGGCTCATGTGCCTCAACGGCGTGCTGCTCGTCGCCTTGATCGTTGTGCTCGCCGGCTACGTCTAGGCCGGCTTCAGCGCGGCAGCTGCGGGTCGTCGGGGTCGACCTCTTCGGCGGTGCCCTCGTAGTCGTAGCTGCGGGTGGGGGAGTCCTGCCAGGGTGGGGCGCCGCCCATTCCGCCCATGCCGACGACGACGAAGCGGCGGGCTACGAAGGCCTGCAGCAGGCGGCGGGCGATCGCGCGGGTCGGGGGGAGCAGGAGCAGCAGGCCGACCACGTCGGTGATGAAGCCGGGCGTCAGCAGGAGAGCGCCGCCGATCGTAATCATCAGGCCGTCGGCGACCTCGCGGCCGGGGAAGCGGTGCTGGGAGATCGCCTGGTTGAAGCGCTGCCAGGCGCCGCGGCCCTCGTGGCGCAGCAGGGTCGCGCCGAGGATCGACATCGCGAACAGCAGCGCCAGCGTCGGCAGGATGCCGATCAGGCCGCCGACCTCGATGATCACCCAGAGCTCGACGATCGGCACGGCGATGAACAGGCCTATGAGCAGGAACATGGTTCCACCCTAGCTTTCGAGCCGCGTCCCCTCGCGGCGGGCGAGCAGGGCGACGCCGGCCAGCATCGCCGCGAGCGCCAGCAGCGAGACGAAGGCGCCGCCGCTCGACTCGTGTAGCGACTCCAGGTAGAGCCCGAGCCCGAGCGCGACGGAGACCAGCGGCGCGACGATCGACTCGGTCGCGATCACAGGCGGCAGATCGCCCGCTTGCAGTGCGATCTGACTGATCGCCATGCTGATCAGCGCCACCACCAGCACGGCCACGATCACGCCGCTGGCGATCAGCGTTCCCATGTCGAGCTGTTCGGTCATCGCTTTGGTCACGGCGCCGTGCAAGCCGAAGAGGACCCCGGCCGCGGTGCCGACCAGCGTCGCCTTCGCCGCCGGGCCCCGGCGCAGGCCGGAGCCGGTGAGCAGGGCCGCGAGCGCGAAGCAGGCCCCGGCCCAGACGATCCAGGCCTCAGACCGCAGCGGCGGCAGCGGCGGCCTGCTCGAGCTCGGCCAGCGACTCGTCGATGCCGGTGGCGATCGTTTCGACGTCCTCCATCGAGTCGTAGTCGGCCAGCAGGCCGAAGCAGACGCGGCCGTTGTAGCTCATGATCGCCACCGCCATCGCGTGGTTCTCCGGCAGGAAGGCGACCGGGAAGACCTCTTCGAGCTGGCGGCCGAGCACGTAGAGCGGCATCTGCGGCCCGGGGACGTTGGTGACGATCAGGTTGAACAGGCGGGTGGAGAAGTTGATCCGCGCCGCCTGGGCGAGCAGCGTCGGCGGGGCGAAGTCGTTGAAGCGCGAGATCACTTCCGCGCCGAGCGCCTGCTTGGAGCGCTTCAGGCCCTCCATCTGCTCGCTGACCACGCGCAGCCGCCGCGCCGGGTCCTCGACGTAGACCGGCAGCGGCCCGCGCATCGCCGCCAGTTTGTTGCCCGGCTGGCCGCGCTCGTCGGCGGTGCGGATCGAGACCGGGACGAGGGCGCGCAGCTCCAGTCCCTCGGTACGGATGCCGCGCGCGTGCAGCCACTTGCGCAGCGCGCCGGTGACCACGGCGAGAACGACGTCGTTGACGGTGCCGCCGAGGCTGTCCTTGATCTGTTTGAAGGTCGCCAGCTCCGAGCGCGCCCAGGTGAAGCGCCGGTGCGGCCCGATTTCCTGGTTGAGCGGGACGTCCGGGGCGGGGTCGGCGAAGGCGCCGGCGATCTCGCCGACACCCTCCAGCGCCTCGACCGCCCGTCGCGCGGCGCTCTCCGGGTGGCGCGCCGTCGCCAGCGCCCGCTCGGCCAGCTTCATCGGCGCCGTCGCCAGCTCACCGGCGCCGCGGGCGATCAGGTCGGTGGTGCTCGGCGCCGGCTGCGGCTTCCAGCCGTCCTCGACCGGAGCGGGCTCGGGGATCGGCTCGAGGTCGAAGAGCACGGTGCCGATGTCGACTCCCGCGATGCCGTCGACCGCGGCGTGGTGCGTCTTGGTCAGCAGCGCGAAGCGGTCGCGCTCGAGCCCCTGCACGAGCCACATCTCCCAGAGCGGCTTGGAGCGATCGAGCTGCTGCGAGAAGACCCGCGCTGCAAGCCGTTTCAGCTGCGCCTCGCCGCCCGGGTCGGGCAGCGCCGTGTGGCGGATGTGGTAGCCGAGGTTGAAGTTGACGTCGTCGGCCCAGAGCGGCCGGCCGGCCTCCAGCGGCGGCACGACGAGCCGCTGGCGGAATCGCGGCACCTGGTCCAGCTTGCCCCGCACGTGCTCGACTAGGTCGACGTAGCGCGGCGGCGGTCCCTCGAAGATCAGGATGCCGCCGATGTGCATGTGGCTGGAGCCGCTCTCGTTGGTCAGGAACGAGGCGTCGGTCGAGCTGAGGCGCTCGAGGTTGTCGCTGGCCGGGGTCATCGGTTGCAAGGCTAGCTCCCCGATACCCTGATGGGTATGCCTGCAACCGAATCCGCAGCGCCGAAGCGGGTCCTGCTCGCCGCCCCGCGCGGCTACTGCGCCGGCGTCGACCGCGCCGTGCAGACCGTCGAGCAGGCGCTCGACCATTACGGCGCGCCCGTCTACGTGCGCAAGGAGATCGTCCACAACAAGCACGTGGTCGAGGAGCTCGCCAAGCGCGGCGCGATCTTCGTCGAGCAGGAGGCCGAGGTGCCCGAGGGCGAGATGGTCGTCTTCTCCGCCCACGGCGTCTCGCCGGCGGTGCACGAGAACGCCGCTGCGCGCAACCTGCGCACGATCGACGCGACCTGCCCGCTGGTGACCAAGGTCCACGTCTCCGCCCGCCGCTTCGCCGCCGACGGCTACACGATCGTGATGATCGGCCACGACGGCCATGAGGAGGTCGAAGGCACGACCGGCGAGGCGCCCGACAGCATCGTCCTGATCGAAACCGCCGAGGAGGTCGAGGCGCTTGAGGTGCCGGACCCCGAGAAGGTCGCCTTCATCACCCAGACCACGCTCTCGGTCGACGAGACCGCCGAGGTGATCGCCGCCCTGCGGGCCAAGTTCCCCGCGATCGTCAGCTCCAAGTCGGATGACATCTGTTACGCGACGACCAACCGCCAGATCGCGGTCAAGCAGCTCGCCCGCGAGTGCGAGCTCGTGCTCGTGATCGGCTCGACCAACTCGTCCAACTCCAACCGCCTGGTCGAGGTCGCGCGCGAACACGGCGCCGCCTCGCACCTGATCGACTTCCACCACCAGGTGCGCGAGGAGTGGCTCGAGGGGGTCGAGACGGTGGGGATCACCTCCGGCGCCAGCGCCCCCGAGGAACTGGTCGAGCGCCTGGTCGAGCTCTTCCGCGAACGCGGCGCCGAAGAGGTCGCCGAGTTGCGCACGGTCGACGAGGACGTGCGCTTCATGCTGCCCAAGAAGATCCGCGAAGTCGCCGCCGCTTAAGGGACGCCTGCGGCGAAGCTGAGGGAGTGGACTCGGAGTCCTGGCGAGGGCTCGAGCGTGAGGGTGTGGGACCCGTGCCCTGCATGCTCCGCCAAGGTGTAGAGGCCCGGGCCGTCGACATCGATCGGATCGACGCGCAGGCCGTCCAGCTCAGCGTTGAGCTGTCCCTTGCCCTCGACCGTCGCGTAGGCGCCTCCGGCCTCGTAGGGGATCTCGAGCCTGCCCTCCCATGACTCGTCCGGGAAGAACTCGGGGGTGGGGGGCATCACCCTGGCGCCGGGGGCGTCGGTGGGGCGGAGTGGGGGCATCGGCGCGGGCAGGTCGCGCAGGGCGTCCTGTTCGCGCAGCTCGGCCTGGATCGCCTCCTCGGTGGCGTGGTATTCGCCCTCGCCGAAGTGGGCCCAGCCGAGCGCGCCGCCTTGTTTCCAGAGGAAGAGGCTGGGCCAGCCTTCGCAGCCGTAGGAGTGCCAGAGCAGGCGGTCGGCGTCGATCGCAACGGGGAACTCGACGCCGAGTCGCGCGAGCCCGGCCGCGACCGCATCGCGCTCGGCGCCAAAGGGGAAGCGGGGGGCCTGCACGCCGAGCGTGGTCAGCCCGTGGGGCGCGTAGCGCCGCGCCCACTCGCTGACGTAGGGGAGCGTGCGCACGCTGTTGAGCTGGGCGAAGTCGAAGAAGTGGACAAGCACCGGCCCGGCGGCCGTCGCCACCGGCATCGAGCGCGGCGCCTCGCCGATCCACTCGATCCCCTCGGGCAGGTCGGGCGCAGCGATGTTGTCCCGCTCGGGTCGCATCGGACCGCGCAAGTTACCCGCCCCACGTGCCTCAAGTTGAGTACCCATAGTGGCCGCCAACTTGAGGCACGTCAGCGGGCGGTCCGCTAGCGTTTGGGGCGATGGTTGAGTTTCTGATCGCGGTCGTTCCGCTGTTGGCGCTGCTTGCGGCGCTGCTGCTCGGGCGCTACCCGGGCCATGAGGCGGCGCTCCGCCTCGCCGCTCGATTCGGCGCGAGAGTTCGGCTCACGGCCACAGCGGCGTCGAGCTGGCGCCGCCCGCGACTGCCGCTCTCGCGCTCCGCGCAAGGCGGCCTGCTGCTCGCTGTCGGCCTCTCCGGCCGCGCCCCGCCCGCCTGAGTCATCCCCAGACGACCCGCGCGCCCCCTGACGGTGCGCCCGCGACGGGCTGCGAAGCGGTGCGCGCCCTGCAATACAAGGAGATGACTCGATGAATCGACCGACCAAGATATTGACCGTCCTGCTCGCGCTCGTGACCAGCGTTGCGCTGGCCGCCTGCGGCAGCAGCGACGACGAGACCGCGACCACGCAGACCGCGACCACGGAGGCGGCGTCCACCGTTGAAACGAACGCGAAGGAGGCGAGGAGCGGCGACGGCAAGAAGAAGCCCCCGGCGCCCCCGACGATCGTGATCCGCAACGGCGAGCCCGTCGGCGGGGTGCAGGAGCTCGAGTACAGCGCCGGGGACGAGGTCGCCTTCAGCGTGCGCTCCGACGTCGCCGACGAGATCCACGTGCACGGTTACGACGTGAGCAAGGACGTCAAGGCCGGTGGCTCGGTCTCGTTCTCATTCCCGGCCGAAATCGAAGGGATCTTTGAGATCGAGCTGGAGGAAAGCGGAACCCAGATCGCGGAGCTACGAGTCAACCCGTGACCTGGCTGCCGTTCGCGCACGCGCTGGCCGCTCGGCAGGACCTGCCGATACCGGCCTGGCTGTTCGCCTGGGGGGCGTCGATCGTCCTGATCGTCTCCTTCTTCGCGCTCTCGGTCGGCTGGCGCGAGCCCCGCTTCGAGAAGGACCGCTGGCGTCCCCTCGGCGCGGGGCTCTCGCGGGCGCTGCTCGGCCTGCCCGCGCAGGTCCTCTGCGGCGCGATCGGCGTCTTCCTGCTCGGCGTGGCGGTCTACGCCGGCCTGCGCGGCACCGAAGCTCCCGACCGCAACTTCGCCCTCACCTTCCTCTTCGTCACCTGCTGGCTCGGCTTCCCGCTGTTCAGCGTCCTGCTCGGCGACGTCTTCCGGCCCTTCAACCCTTGGCGCGCGATCGGGCGCCTCGTCGGCGGCAGCCTGACGAGGCTCGCGGGCCAGCCGCCGGCGCGTCTCGCCTACCCGGAGCGGCTGGGGCGCTGGCCGGCGGCGATCGGCCTGGTCGCCGTCGTCTGGCTGGAGATCGTCTACGGGGTCAGCGGCGGCGTCTCGGTCGGGCTCTCTCCCCATGCGGCCGGCGTCGCCGCGCTCATCTACACCGCCTACACGCTGACGATGATGGCCCTCTTCGGCACCGAGAAGTGGTGCCGCAACGGCGAGGTCTTCTCGGTCTACTTCGGCATGTTCTCCCAGCTCGGCTCGTTCGCGGTCGAGGACGGGCGGCTGGGTCGGCGCCGGCCGCTCGCGGCGGCGACCAGCTGGGCGACGGTGCCGGGCTCGGCCGCGGTCGTGATCGCCTCGATCGCGACGACGAGCTTCGACGGCGCCTCGGAGGGCGCCTTCCTCAGCGGCCTGGAATGGACCTTCGAACGCTTCATCGACGCCGACCTCGCCCTCACCGTTGCGCTGCGCCTGACCGACACGATCTTCATCGGCCTCTGCGTCATCGGGGTCGCCCTGATCTACCTGATCGGCGTCTGGGGGATGTCGACGGTCGATGGCGCGCCACCGCTGCGCAAGCTCTGGTCGGGCTTCGCCCACACCCTGATCCCGATCGCCTTCGCCTACTTGGTCGCCCACTACTTCAGCCTCTTCGTCTTCCAGGAGCAGGCCCAGTTCACCTACCTGCTCTCCGACCCGCTCGGCACCGGCAGCACCGACCTCTTTGGCACGGCCTCCTCGGGGATCAACTTCCAGCTGCTCAGCGCCAACGCGATCTGGTACGTGCAGGTCGCCGCTCTCGTGATCGGGCACGTGGTCGCGCTGACCCTCGCTCACGACCGCGCCACCGCCTACTGGGGCAACTACCGCCAGGCGGCCCGCTCGCAGTACTGGATGCTGGCGGTGATGGTCGCCTTCACCTGCTTCGGGCTCTACCTGCTCTCGGTGTCCAACGCCTGAGCAGAGTCAGAGGATCTCGGCGAGGCGGCGCTCCAGCGTGGCTGAGATCTCCTCGCGCACCGGCCCGTCGGCGAGGCGTTCGACCAGCGACTCGAGGAAGCCCTCGATGATCGCCTGCTTCGCGGTCGCCGGGTCGAGCCCGCGCGAGGTCAGGTAGAAGAGTTGCTCCCGGTCGATCTGGGCGATCGCCGCCGCGTGCGTGCAGCGCACGTCGTCGGCTTCGATCTCCAGGCCGGGGATCGCGTCGGCGTGGGCGTCGGGGGAGAGCAGCAGGTTGCGGCACTCCTGGAAGGCGTCGGTCTGCTGCGCCCCCGGGTCGACCCGGATCATCCCGCGCCAGACGGCGGTCGAGCCGGCGGCGAGGACGCCGCGGAAGGCGAGGTCGGAGAAGGTGTTCGGCGCCGCGTGGACCTGGGTCGTGTCGAAGTCGAGGTGCTGGCCGGGAGCACCGGCATAGCCGCCGGTGACCCGCGCCTCCGAGCCCGGCCCGGCGAGCACGGTGTCCATCCGCACCTTGCCCCGGCCGGAGCCGAAGCCGAGCGCGGTCCACTGGAGCCGTCCGTCGCGCTCGACCTGCGCCCGCTGGCTGGAGAAGATCCACGCCCGTTCGGAGATGTCCTGGGTGCTGACGTAGCGCAGCGTCGCCGCCTGGCCGACGTGCAGCTCGACGACGCTGTTGAGCAGCGCGTCGGTCTCGTCGCCGGTTGAGCCGCAGTGCTCCCAGACCTCCGCCTCGGCGCCCTCCTCGAGCACGATCAGCGTGCGCCAGGCGACCGCGGCGCCGTCCTCGTCGAGCGGCAGCTCGACCCTGATCGGCTCGGCGACCTTCACCCCGGCGGGGACGTGGACGAGCAGGCCGGCGCTCCAGCTCGCCTCGTTGCGGGCGACGAATGGGTCGTCGCCCGGGACCAGCGCCCCGAGCCGTCCCTCGGTCAGCTCCGGGTGGGACTCGACCGCCTCGGCCAGCGGCAGCACGGTCGCCCCGTCGACGCGCGGCAGCGCGACATCGACCGAGGCGGGCTCGTAGGCGTCGAGGTCGAGGTCGGAGAGGTCGGTGAATTCCCACCCCTTCGTCTTCTGATCCGGAAGGGGCGGCAGCGTGGCCAGCTCAGCCAATGGAGCCCTCCATCTGCAGCTCGATCAGCCGGTTGAGCTCGACCGCGTACTCCATCGGCAGCTCCTTGGTGACCGGCTCGATGAAGCCGTTGACGATCATCTTCGATGCCTCCTCCTCGTCGAGCCCGTGGCTCTGCAGGTAGAAGACCTGCTCGTCGCCGATCTTGGAGACCGTCGCCTCGTGGCCGACGTCGGCGTCGTTCTCGCCGATGCGGATCGTCGGGTAGGTGTCCGAGCGCGAGTCCTCGTCGAGCAGCAGCGCGTCGCAGACGACCTTCGAGCGCGATTCGCTGGCGCCGTCGGCGACCTCGAGCAGGCCGCGGTAGGTGCTGCGGCCACCGTCCTTGGAGATCGACTTGGAGAAGATCGACGAGGACGTGCGCGGCGCGGCGTGGATGATCTTGCCGCCGGCGTCCTGGTGCTGGCCCTCGCCGGCGAAGGCGATCGAGAGGATCTCGCCGTGCGCTTCGGGGCCGAGCAGGTAGATCGACGGGTACTTCATCGTCAGTTTCGAGCCGAGGTTGCAGTCGACCCACTCCATCGTCGCCTTCTCCTCGGCGATCGCGCGCTTGGTGACCAGGTTGAAGACGTTCTGCGACCAGTTCTGCACGGTCGTGTAGCGCACCCGCGAGCTCGGTTTGGCGACGATCTCGACCACCGCGGAGTGCAGCGAGTCGGTCGAGTAGACCGGCGCGGTGCAGCCCTCGATGTAGTGGACGTCGGCGCCCTCCTCGCAGATGATCAGGGTGCGCTCGAACTGGCCCATGTTCTCGGTGTTGATCCGGAAGTAGGCCTGCAGCGGCATCTCCACCTTGACCCCGGCCGGCACGTAGACGAACGAGCCGCCCGACCAGACGGCGGAGTTGAGCGCCGCCAGTTTGTTGTCGTTGGCCGGGATCACGGTCGCCCAGTACTCGCGCACCAGGTCCTCGTGCTCGCGCAGCGCCGTGTCCATGTCGGTGAAGATCACGCCCTGGGCCTCGAGCTTCTCGTTGACCTGGTGGTAGACGACCTCGGACTCGTACTGGGCGCCGACCCCGGAGAGGAATTTGCGCTCCGCCTCGGGGATGCCGAGCCGGTCGAAGGTGTTTTTGATGTCGTCCGGGACCTCGCTCCAGTCGCGGCTGTTCTTATCCGAGGCGCGGACGAAGTAGTGGATGTCGTCGAAGTCGATCTGGCCGAGGTTGCCGCCCCAGTTCGGGGTCGGGCGGGAGTAGAAGTGCTCGAGCGCCTTGAGGCGGAAGTCGCGCATCCACTGCGGCTCGTCCTTGTACTCGGAGATCGACTCGACGACCTCGCGCGAGAGGCCCTTCGGCGCCTTGTAGGCGTAGCCGCCCTCAGGATCGTGGAAGCCGAACTTCTCCTTGTAGTCGGCGTTGATCCCGGCGAGATTTCGCTTCTCTGCGACTGCCTCTGGCGTTGCCATTCGAATCAGACCTCCAAGACGATGGTGTCGTCCACGACGGCCGTCGTGAACGTCCGCACCGGAGCATAGGCGGGGAGGGTCTTCGGCCTGCCGGTGGTCAGGTCGAAGAGCGAGCCGTGACGCGGGCACTCGACCGTGCACGCGTCCTTGTCGAACTCGCCCTCGGCGAGCGGCCCGTCGTCGTGCGAGCAGCGATCCTCGATCGCGTACAGCGTGCCGTCGCAGTTGAAGACGCCGATCTTCGTCCCCTCGTGCTCGATCAGGTGCATCGCGCCGGGCGGCAGCTCGGCGAGCGGGCAGACGGGGATCTGAGTTCCAGTGGATTCGGACATGGGCGAGACGCTAACCTCCAGCGCGCTTCGTGCGGGTTGAGACTTAATCCTACTTCTCCACTCGGATTTTAGAGAAAGGCGACGACGAGCACACCGGACCGGTCTCCGACCCCCACCGCACCTTTCGCTCAATTCTCCGGTTCTGCCTGTCGATGAATCTCGCCGTGACCCCGTTCCGCCTGCTTTCGGCCCTCGCCATGGCGCTGCTCGCCGCCGCCTTCCTGGTCCCCTTCGCGGGCGCCGGGGCCGCCGCCGAGCCGCGACCGGTGCTGCTGCTGATCCACGGCGGCGGCTTCGTCGAAGGCTCGCCGGCGGGAATGGACTACGCGGCGACGATCGCCGCCCGCGAGGGCGAGTTCGCGACGCTGCAGCCCTATTACCCGCTCAACGACCTCGCCGGCGCCTTCGAGCGGCTCGCCGACGCGGCGCTCACGCTCGAGGCCCAGGGGCGCGAGGTCTACGCATACGGCGACTCGGCCGGCGGCGCGATCGCCGTCTGGCTCGCCGCCAACGGCTACGTCGAGGCGGCGGCGGGGAAAGCGCCGCCGACGGCGCTGGTCGGGTGGCGCTCGGCGACCGCGCGCCACTACGCCACCGCGGAGGCGAGCGACCGGCGCTCCTGGCGCCACCTGCGCGCCACACCGCGCGTCCGCCGCAAGTACTCGACGGCGTTCCGCCGCAGCCTGCGGCCCGTGCGGATCTACCAGAGCTGCGGCGACACGGTCGTTCCCTGTGGGATCAACCTCGCCTTCTCCCGCCGCGACCCGAACGTCTCGCTGCGGGAGATCTGGGGACCGCACAAAGACCGCGCCGCCAAGGCCTTCTCCTTCGAGTCCGGCCTGCGCTGGCTCAGCACCCGGGCCGGCGCCTAGATCCCGTCCCGCGCCCGCTCCGCCTCGGGGTCGCCGACCTGGCCCTCGTCCTCCCATTCGGCCGGCTCGCCCAGCGAGGCGCCCTTGACCACCTTGAGGCCGAGCATCGCGCACTTCATCCGCGTCGCCGAGATCTCGATCCCGAGCAGGTCGAGCACCTCCTCCTTGGGCAGCGCCAGCAGCTCCTCGCGCGTCTTGCCGACCAGCTCGTCGGTCAGCAGCGAGGTCGCCGCGGTCGAGATCGCGCAGCCCTGGCCCTCGAAGGCGACCTCGGCCACCCGGCCGCCCTCGTCGAGCCGGATCGTCACCCGCTGCTCGTCGCCGCAGAACGGGTTGGTGTCCTCGAACTCGAGGTCGGGCGCCTCCACGCGGCCGAAGTTGTGCGGCCGCTTGTAGTGCTCGAGGATCTGGTCCCGGTAGAGCTGGTCCTCCATCAGAGGCCGAAGACCTTACGGGCGTCGTGGAGGCCCTCGACCAGGCGGTCGATCTCCTCGGGGGTGGTGTAGACGCCGAAGCTGGCGCGGGCGGTGGCGGCGACGCCGAGCCGCTCCATCAGCGGCTGGGCGCAGTGGTGGCCGGCGCGCACGGCGACGCCGTGGCGGTCGAGGATCTCGGAGACGTCGTGGGCGTGGACGCCGTCGAGCTCGAAGGAGACCGGGCCGAGCCGCTCCGGGCCGCGCGGCGGGCCGAAGACGCGCAGCCCCGGCACCTCGGCCAGGCGGGCCAGCGCGTAGTCGGCGATCTCGAGCTCGTGCGCGCGCACCGCCTCCATCCCGAGCGCGTCGAGCCAGCGCAGCGCCGAGGCGATGCCGACCGCCTGGGCGATCGCCGGCGTGCCGGCCTCGAAGCGGGCCGGGGGGTCGGCGAAGGTCGTGCCGCCCGTCGTCACCTTGCGGATCATCGAGCCGCCGCCGAGGAAGGGCGGCATCGTGCGCAGCAGGTCGAGCCTGCCCCAGAGCGCTCCGATCCCGGTTGGCGCGTAGAGCTTGTGGCCGGTCAGGGCGTAGAAGTCGACGCCCAGCTCGGCGACGTCGAGCGGCAGCTTCGGCGCCGCCTGGGCGCCGTCGGCGAGCACCAGCGCGCCCGCCGCGTGGGCGAGGCGGGAGATCTCGGCGAGCGGATTCTCGCTGCCGAGCACGTTGGAGACGTGGGCGACGGCGACGAGCTTGGGCCGCCGCTCGAGCAGCTCGGCGAGCACCGCCATATCGAGCGTGCCGTCGTCGCCGACCGGCACCCAGTCGATCTCCGCCCCGACCCGCCCGGCGAGCTGCTGCCAGGGGACGATGTTGGAGTGGTGCTCCATCTCGGTCAGCACGATGCGGTCGCCGGGGCCGACGTTGGCGTCGCCCCAGGCTCGCGCGACCAGGTTGATCGCCTCGGTCGCGTTGCGGACGAAGGTCACCTCGCGCCGGTCGGCGGCGCCGATGTGGTCGGCGACGGTCGCCCGCGCCCCCTCGTAGGCCGCCGTCGCCTCGGCCGAGAGCGTGTGCGAGCCGCGGTGGACGTTGGAGTGGTGGGCGCGCTCGTAGCGGTCGACCGCCTGGATCGAGGCCAGCACCCGCTGGGCGCTGGCGCCGCTGTCGAGGTAGGCGACCGGGCGCCCGTGGACCTCGCGCTCCAGGGCAGGGAATGCGGCGCGGACCTTCTCGATCGGGAAGGCCGACGCGGTCTCGGTCGTCGCCGGCTCCATCGCTTCGAGGCTAGGCGCTCGCGCCCGCCTCGACCTCCTCGCGGATCCAGCCATAGCCCTTCTCCTCGAGCGCTCCGACCAGCTCCGGGCCGCCTTCTTTGACGATCCGGCCGTCGAACATGACGTGGACCGAGTCGGGCTTGACCATGTGCAGGATGCGCTGGTAGTGGGTGATGATCAGCACGCCCATGTCCGGCCCGGCGAAGGTGTTGACGCCCTCGGCGACGACCCGCAGCGCGTCGATGTCGAGCCCGGAGTCGGTCTCGTCGAGGACGGCGATCTCGGGTCGCAGCAGGGCCAGCTGGAGCAGCTCCATGCGCTTCTTCTCGCCGCCGGAGAAGCCGTCGTTGAGGTAGCGGCTGGAGAAGTCTTTGGGGATGTTCGCCAGCTTCATCGCCTCCTGGGCGACCTTGGCGAACTCTTTGATCTTGATCTCGCCCTCGCCGCGCGCCTCGCGGCGGGCGTTGAGGATCATCCGCAGGTACTTGCTGACCGAGACCCCGGGAATCGCGACGGGGTACTGGAAGGCCATGAAGAGGCCGGCGCGCGAGCGCTCGTCGGGATCGGCCTCGGTCATGTCCTCGCCCTTGAAGAAGATCGTGCCGTCGGTGACCTCGAGCGAGGGGTGGCCCATGATCGCGTTGGCCAGGGTCGACTTGCCGGAGCCGTTCGGCCCCATCAGGGCGTGGACTTTGCCCTTCTCGACGTCGAGGTCGAGACCGCGCAGGATCTCCTTGCCCTCGGCGCTGACGTGCAGGTTGCGTATCTCGAGCTCAGCCATGCATCTCCTTCGGGGTTTCGGGGGTTAAGCGGCGCTGCCGACCGGGGTCTGCTCGGCGCCCGCGGCGCCGCCGGAGAACTCGACCAGCTCGGCCAGCGTCGTGCCGGCGAGCGCCTTGGTGACGCCGCTCTGGACCCGGGTCCAGAGCAGCTTCGTCGCGCAGGCACGGTCGCCGTCGCTTTCGTGCGAGCAGAGCACCTTGCCCTCGGGAGTCTCGTGGAAGCACTCCATCGGCGCGATCTGCCCTTCCAGCGCCTCGACCACCTCGTCCAGCGTGATCGTCTCCGCCGGCTTGGCGAGGCGATAGCCGCCGTGCGCCCCGCGGGTCGAGCTGACCAGCTCGGCGTTGCGCAGCTTGGCGACCAGGTGCTCGAGGTAGGAGAGCGGCAGCCGCTCCGCCTCGGCGACGGCGCTGAGCGAGACCGGGGCGGAGCCGGGCTGACGGCCCAGCTCGACCATCAGTCGCACTCCATACTCGGCTTTGGTCGAGAACAGCATCCGACCAAATCCTACCCGAGCGGTCGGTTATGCGGATGCGGGCTCGGTTGCCTCGTCGCCCTCGGCGGCTTCCAGCCGGCCGATCTCGACGTGGGCGCGGCTGTCGCTGTTGCGGATCAGCAGCAGGGTGAGGACGAACCCGAGCGCGGCGAACCCGGCGCCGCCGAGGAAGGCGACCTGGAAGCCGTCGGTCAGCGCCGCCGCGTCCGGCTGGCCGCCGCCCGGGGTGAGGTCGAGCGCGCGCGTCGTGGCGATCGTCGAGAGCACGGCGAGGCCGAGCGCGCCGCCGATCTGCTGCGAGGTGTTGATCAGGCCGCTGGCGAGGCCGGCCTCGGTCTCCTGCACGCCGGAGACGGCGGCGATCGTCGTCGTCACGAAGGAGAAGCCGAGCCCGGCTGCGGCCAGCAGCGAGGGCCCGAGGATGTCGACCGTGAAGCCGCCGTCGACGGAGACGCGGCTGAACCAGAGCAGGCCGGCGACGATGAAGAGCATGCCCGTCGCCAGCACCGGCTTGTAGCCGAGCTTGGTCACCAGCTGGGAGGCGACCGCGGCGGAGAGCATGATCGTCAGCGCCAGCGGGAAGTAGGAGAGCCCGGCCTTGATCGCGCTGTAGCCGAGCACCTGCTGCATGTAGAGCGAGATGAAGAAGAACATCGAGAAGAGCGAGGCGCCGACCAGCAGGCCGACGACGTTGGCGCCGGTCAGGGTGCGGATGCGGAAGATCGAGAACGGCACCAGCGGCTTGCTCGAGCGCAGCTCGATCGCGACGAAGGCCGCGTGCAGGGCTGCCGAGGTCGCCAGCAAGGCGATCGTCTTGGTCGATCCCCAGCCGGCCTCGGTCGCGTCGACGACGGCGTAGACGAGGATCGAGAGCGCCGCGGTGATGGTCACCGCGCCAGCCACGTCGAAGGCGCGGGTCTCGTGTTCGGCGCGGCTCTCGGCGATCAGCCGGGGGGAGAGGAAGAAGGCGATCGCGGCGACCGGGACGTTGACCCAGAGCACCCACTCCCAGCCGAGCCCGTCGGTGAGCACGCCGCCGAGCAGTACGCCGGCGGCGCCGCCGGAGCCGGCGACGGCGCCCCAGACCCCGAGCGCCTTGTTGCGCTCGGCGCCGTCCTTGAAGGTGGTGGTGACGATCGAGAGCGCGGCGGGGGAGATGATCGCCGCGCCCAGCCCCTGCGCCGCCCGTGCCGCGATCAGCTGCGCTTCGGTCGCGGCGAAGCCGGCGGCGAGCGAGGCGACTGCGACCAGCGCCAGGCCGCCCATGAAGACCCGCCGCCGCCCGAGCAGGTCGGCGGTGCGCCCGCCGAGCAGCAGGAAGCCGCCGAAGGTGAGGATGTAGGCGTTGACGACCCAGGGCAGGTTCTCCTGGGAGAAGTCGAGCGCGGTGCCGATCGTCGGCAGCGCCACGTTGACGATCGAGGCGTCGAGGACGACGACGAACTGGGCCGAGCAGAGCAGCACCAGCGCGAGCCAGCGCTTATCGCGAAAATCCTCACGGCCGGTCATCGCGGCGTTAGTCAAGCAGACGGCCGCCGGCTCAGGGGTCGATCAGGCCGCGGCGGATGGCGTAGCGGACGAGCTCGACCCGGTCGCGCATGCCGAGCTTACGCATCGCGTTCGCGCGGTGGTGCTCGACGGTCTTCTCGGAGAGGTGCAGGATCGCGGCGATCTGCTTCGTCGTATGCGCCTCGGCGACGAGCTTGACGATCTCCTCCTCGCGCGGGGTCAGCTCGCTCTGCGCCGCCGGCGCCGGGAAGGGCTCGCCGCGCTCGACCGCGCGCACCGCGGCGAGCAGGTCGGCGTCGGCCTGGGTCTTGACCACGTAGCCCGAGGCGCCGGCCTTGAGCGCCTCGGCGAGGTAGCGGTCGTCGTCGTGCATCGAGAGGATCAGCACCGAGACCTCGGGCGCCTGCGCCTTGATCTCGCGCGTCGCCTGCAGCCCGGTCAGCTTCGGCATCTTGACGTCGAGGATCGCCAGGTCGGGCCGCTCGCGGATCGCCAGATCGCGCGCCTCGGCGCCGTCGGCGGCCTCGGCGACGACCTCGATGTCGGCCTGGCGCTCGAGCAGCAGCCGCAGCCCGGAGCGGACGATGCCGTGGTCGTCGGCGATCAATACCCGCACAGAGCAAGTGTTTCAGTCGTGGCGGGGGGAGAACTCCGTGCGCTCAACTGCTTAATCAAATGACTGACGAAATGACCCCGACTACCGTACAGGCGTTTGCGGTCTTGATTCTCGGGATTGCACCCGGGTTCGCGGCCATCCGCGGCTTTTCACGGCGGCGCTACAGAACCGTCCCAGACCGGGACCTGTACGCGCTGGCCTCGGCTGCCGTGGTCAGCGCGATCTGGCTCGGAGTAGTTTGGCTCGTGCTGCTCGAGTGGGGGCGCCCGATGGAGGCGTGGGGGCTTATCCCATACCGGCCGGAGCTCCTCGGGCAACACGAGGCAGACGTCGTGCTCCTCCTCCTGGCGGTCATCTGTGTTCCCTACCCGGTGGGCTCGCTCGCTGCGCTCGCAATGGACGGAATCGAAGAAATCGCCAAATGGCCGCGGCTATGGGGCATTCTCGAAAAGACCGCCTTCTTCAAACCGCCCACCGCCTGGGACAAGGCCTGGAGGAGATACATCAGGGAGCAGGGCGCCGGCGAAGTCATCGTTCAGATGCAGGATGGCCTCATCGTCCGGGGCGGATTTGGCAGCGGATCCCAGGCGGACCTTTCGCCCAACTCGCCGCAGCTTTACCTGGAGGACGGTTACGGATATCGCCTCGACGACGACGGGGCGCCAGGTGAGGTGGAGGGGGAGGGCAACGCGGGCGTTTATCTACCCGGCGGCCAGATAAACGCCGTCTATTTCCTCCCATCCGACAAGGAGGGGCGTATCATCGGACCCTCGAACGCTAGGAGAAAGCGATGCCACGAGGATCGATAAGCGGCACCAGGAGCGCACCAAGGGTGTCGCCCCCGCCGGATTGGCCCAACCGGGTGCCAAAGGGCGCTCGATCCGACGGTGCTCGCGAAGAGGGTGACCGAGCGGATCGGGGTCCCAGGCGCGCCGGGAAGACGTCTGCGCAGTCCAGGCGGTCCAGATATGCCAAGGGCATGCGGGCAAAGATCGCCGACTTGATCAGCCCGGACTGAGCGGCGCGACGAGCCTCACGGTCGTGCCCTCGCCCGGGCGGGACTCGATCGTCAGCTCGGCGCCGATCAGCAGCGCCCGCTCGCGCATGCCGCCGATCCCGAGGCCCTGCTCGGAGCGGTCGAAGGCGAAGCCGCTGCCGTCGTCGCCGACCTCCAGCTCGACTCCGTCGCCGGCGCGGCGCAGGCGCACGTCGACCCGCTCGGCGCCGCTGTGGCGGGCGGCGTTGCTGAGCGCCTCCTGGGCGACCCGGTAGACGACCAGCTGCACGTCCTCGTCGAGCTCAGCGAGCTCGCCCTCGACGCGCAGCTCGGCCGCCAGCCCGGAGCGCTCGAGCTGCTCGACCTGGCCGCCGATCGCGGCGGCGAGGCCGAGGTCGTCGAGCGCCGTCGGGCGCAGCTGACGGGCGAGCGAGAGCAGCTCCTGCATCGCCTGGTTGGCGAGCGCCCGGGTCTCGGCCAGCTCCGGCTGCAGCTCCGGCGGGGCCGCCTCGCGCACGGCCTCCAGTCGCAGCAGCAGCCCGGTCAGCGACTGGTTGACCTCGTCGTGCAGGTCGCGCGCGACCCGCGCCCGCTCCTCCTCCTGGGCGCGCAGCGCGGCGGACCCGGCGCGCCGTCGCTCGGCTTCGAGCCGGCGCAGCATGCGCAGGAAGGCGAGCTCGATCCGCTCGACCTCCTCGGTCTCGGCGACGCCGTCGATCGAGTCGGGCAGCAGCGGCGCCGGCCGGCTCAGGTCGACCTTCTCCATGTCCTCGATCAGCGTCTCCAGCGGCGCCAGCCGCCGCAGCGTCGCGACCAGCTGAAAGGCGAGCGCCGCCGCGACGATCGCGAGCACGACGATGACCAGGGTCGTCATCGGGCGAGAATAGGGGCTGGCACCTATGGCCGGATCGGCGCCTCGTCGTGATACTTCGAACACACTTTCAAGCGACGATCGGAGCGATGCGATGAGCACCACCAAGCGATCCAACCGGGGCGCGGCCATCAGGACGACGATCCTGCTCGCCTCGCTCGGCGGCCTGCTCGTCCTGATCGGCGCCCTGATCGGTGGCGCGCCGACGGCCGGGCTCTTCCTCGGCATCGCCCTGCTGATCAACCTCGGCTCCTACTTCTTCAGCGACAAGCTGGCGCTGAAAATGGCGCGGGCGAAGCCGATCGAGGAGGCCGAAGCGCCGCGGCTCTACCAGATCATGCGCGAACTGACGACGCGCGCCGGGCTGCCGATGCCGCGCATGTACATGATCCCGCAGGAGCAGCCGAACGCCTTCGCGACCGGCCGCAACCCGAAGAACGCCGCGGTCGCGGTCACCGCCGGGATCACCAAGCTGCTCTCCGAGGACGAGCTGCGCGGCGTGCTCGCGCACGAGCTCGCGCACATCCAGCACCGCGACATCCTGATTCAGACGATCGCCTCGGCGATCGGCGCCGCGATCACCTACCTCGCCTACATGTTCCTCTGGTTCGGCGGCGACAATGACTCGCCGCTCAGCCTCGTCGCCTCGCTGGCGATGGTCCTGCTGGCGCCGCTCGCGGCGACGATCATCCAGCTCTCGATCTCGCGCCAGCGCGAGTATTCGGCCGACGCCGGCGGCGCCCAGATCTGCGGCAACCCGGAGTCGCTGGCGAGCGCCCTGCTGCGACTCGAGCAGGGGGCGGCGGACATGCCGATGCAGGTCAACCAGGCCTCCGAGCCGCTCTACATCGTCAAGCCGTTCGCGGCCAAGGGCATCGCCGGCCTCTTCTCGACCCACCCGCCGATCGAAGAGCGCGTCAAACGCCTCCGCCAGATGCGCCCCAGCCTCGGCTGAGGCGTGTGGTTGGGTCGCTAACGTAAATCGTGTGGCGTTAGTACAACGGTGCGGTCCAGGTGATTTATTTCCACCAAGAACACGCTAAAGAAGTCGTCGCGACCTAGCACCGGGACGCCGATTGGTCCAAAGTTGGCTGACAGCAAAACCTTTCGCTCAGCGATTATTGCGGGGATCGGTTCTGCCCCGCAATAATGAGTTGCCAGTCCATTACCCGTGTGGACAGCGTTTGCCTCACAGGAATTTAGATCTACTCCGAGTACTTCAGCAAAACCTTCGGGGAAGCAAGAGCAATCGGCACCGCTATCCACGAGCATGCGGACAGGGAACTCCTGATCCGCTCTTCCTTGGATAACGGCGTCAACGGCCGGATGCAGGGCGGTTCCATGACCGAGGGCCGCATACGGAAACTCAGAAGAAGCAGCCCGTACTGGAGTCCTCAGCAACTTCGAGGATTCGGTCGAGTCCTTCGGGGCTGACACGGCTAAGTAGATCTCCTAGGGAATCTGCGGACGCCACGACACTATGGTCGCGCACCGCGACCCAGCGGCCAGCATACCCAGTCAGTTCCTGGGCGAGGACTTCCTCGGCCTTTAACGTATTCGCGAGTTCGATCGGAGTCATTACCGGCTCCTTTTCCTCTGGATTTGGCGACATACCAAAGATTTGGTCGGTCGTCAAGTGCCCCATCTAAAGGGGAGTAAACCACTATTCGAGGGACCTAGCAAGTTCCAATGAGAGAATTTAGACAACATTTTCGGCTCGGAGATCTCTTTCGGAATGGGGAATCCACGGTTGGTGACTCGGATTCAGCTGCTTTCGAGGGATCGTCGCCGCTGAGATTTCCGTCTCGCTATACTTTTTGAAGTAAAGCCGGATCGGAATTAAGGTATTTACCTCCAGCTCTTAGGAGAGGCATGACTACGCAGATCAAGCAGCAGGTCGAGGAGATCGAGGCGTTCGAGGCGGCGCAGGAGATCGAGGGCGGCGACGTCGTCCTGGTCGACACCCGCGAGCCGCACGAGTACCAAGAGGCCCATCTCGAGAACGGCAAGCTCGTGCCACCCGGCCTGCTCGCCGACGAGATCGCCGCGGCGGCGCCCGACAAGTCCGCCCGCACGATCCTCTACTGCCGCAGCGGCAACCGCTCCTACATCGCCGCCCAGCAACTCGAAGCGCTCGGCTACACCGACGTCGCCTCGATGGCCGGCGGGATCCTCGCCTGGCAGGAGCAGGGGCTGCCGGTCGTCGCCGCCAGCGGCATGACCGCCGAGCAGCGCGACCGCTACTCGCGCCACACGCTGCTGCCCGAGGTCGGGGTCGACGGCCAGCTGAAGATGCTGAACGCGAAGGTGCTGCTGGTCGGCGCCGGGGGGCTCGGCGCGCCGACCGCGCTCTACCTCGCCGCCGCGGGGATCGGCACGATCGGCCTCGTCGACGACGACGTGGTGGACGCCTCCAACCTGCAGCGCCAGGTGATCCACAACACCGAACGGATCGGCACGCCGAAGACGCAGTCGGCGCGGCTGACGATCGAAGCGCTCAACCCCGACGTCGACGTGGTCGAGCACAACTTCCGCCTCGACTCCTCCAACATCGTCGAGTTGCTGAGCGAGTACGACCTGATCGTCGACGGCGCCGACAACTTCCCCACCCGCTACCTGCTCAACGACGCCTCGGTGCGGCTGCGCAAGCCGGTCGTCTCGGCCTCGATCCTCAGCTTCGACGGGCAGATCTCGACCTTTGTCCCCTTCGAGGGCCCCTGCTACCGCTGCCTCTACCCGACGCCGCCGCCGGCCGAGCTGGCGCCGAGCTGCTCGGCAAACGGCGTGCTCGGCGTGATGGCCGGCCAGATGGGCCTGCTGCAGGCGAACGAGGTGCTGAAGCTGGTGCTCGGGATCGGCGAGCCGCTGATCGGGCGCCTGCTGCTCTACGAGGCGCTCAGCACCAGGTTCACCGAGCTCAAGGTGCGCCGCGACCCTCATTGCCCGATCTGCGGCGAGGACGCGCCCGAGATCCCGGATTCGGAGTTGGGCAAGTTCCCCGACTACGACGCCTTCTGCGCCGGCTGAGGCCCGCGCCTCCCTTCTCGACTAGGATCGCATCCCGATGGCAACGATTCGCATACCCCCGGTGCTGCGCGCGCAGACCGGCGGCCAGACTGAGGTCGAGGCCGCGGGCGGCAACGTCGGCGAGGTGCTGCGGGCGCTGACCGCCGCGCACCCGGCTACCGAGGAGCAGCTCTTCGGTCCCGAGGGCGACCTCAACCGCTACGTCAACGTCTACCTCAACGACGAGGACGTGCGCGTGCTCGACGGGCTCGACACCGGCGTATCGGACAGCGACACGGTCATCATCATGCCGGCGATGGCCGGCGGCTGAGCCGCCTCGAATACTCTTCGTCCCGGGGCGGCAAACCCTGGCTATACTTTCTGAAGTAATGGCGGAGGAGCTTCTCAACAGACCCTGCGGGGGACGTTATGGCGATGTCGTCCAGTCGATCGGCAACACGCCGCTGATCGAGTTGCCGAAGCTCTCGCCGAAGCCGGGCGTGCGCATCTTCGCCAAGCTCGAGGGCCGCAACCCGACCGGCTCGGTCAAGGACCGGGTCGCGAAATCGATGATCGAGGCGGCGGAGGCCGAGGGCGCGATCGCGCCCGGCCAGACGATCCTCGAGCCGACCTCGGGCAACACCGGCATCTCGCTGGCGATGATCTGCCGCCTCAAGGGCTACGACCTGAAGGTCGTGATGCCCGACAACGTGACCAAAGAGCGCACCCAGCTGCTCGAGATGTACGGGGCGGAGATCGTCTACTCCGAGGGCGCCAAGGGCTCCAACGGCGCCGTCGACGTGGCGCTGGAGATGAGCAAGGACTCGCGCTACTACATGCCCTACCAGTACGGCAACGAGGCCAACCCGCTCGCCCACTACAACGGCACCGCGGTCGAGATCCTCGAGGAGCTCGACGAGGTCGCCGCCTTCGTCGGCGGGCTCGGCACCGGCGGCACGCTGATGGGCAACGGGCGGCGGCTGAAGGAGGCGAACCCGGAGACGCTGCTGGTCGCGGCCGAGCCGATGCAGGGTGAGATGGTGCACGGGCTGCGCTCGCTCGACGACGGCTTCATCCCGCCGATCATCGACATCACGCTGCTCGACCGCAAGATCATGGTCTCCAACCGCGACGCGATCGTCTGGACCCGCAAGTTGCTCGACGAGGAGGGCGTCTTCGCCGGCGTCTCCTCCGGCGCGATCGCCCGTATCGCCGTCCGCATCGGTGAGGAGCTCGAGGGCGGCAACGTCGTCTTCCTGATCCCCGACGACGGCTGGAAGTACCTCTCCTCCGGCGTCTACACCCGCCCGATCGACGAGATCGAGAACCTGGATTCCACCGTCTGGTGGTAACCGGTCCGATGCGGATCGCGCAGAGCCTCGCCGACGAGATCGTCGCCCATGCGCGGGAGGACCTGCCGAACGAGTGCTGCGGGATGGTCGGCGGGCGCGACGGCGCCGCTGCGACCGTCTACCGGGCCGAGAACGCCGAGGGCAGCCCGCTGCGCTACTCGATCGACGCCAAGGAGCAGTTCCGGCTGATGCGCGAGATCGAAGAGGCGGGGGAGGAGCTGGCGGCGATCTACCACTCGCACACGAAGAGCGCCGCCTATCCCTCGCAGACCGACGTCAACCTCGCGGGCTGGCCGGAAGCGGTCTACCTGATCGTCTCGCTGGCCGACGCAGAGGCACCCGACCTCAAGGGCTTCTGGATCAAGGACGGCAAGATCGAGGAGGCCGAGCTTGTCATCGGATAGCGGCAAGCTGGTCAAGGTCGGCTACGGCCAGAACCAGGCTGAGGCGGAAATGATCCAGGGCCTGCTCTCCGAGCACGGCATCCCGAGCATGCTCAAGCGCGGCGCGGGCTTCGACGTGCCCGACTTCCTCGCCGCCGGGCCGCGCCAGGTGCTCGTCGCCGAGGAGCTCGCCGAGCAGGCGCGCGAAGTGCTCGAGGGCACGCCGGGCGTCAGCTAGAGGGGCGGACCATCGCGCGCAGGTAGTCGCGCCAGGCCGACTCGATCTCGCCGGCTCGGGCGTCGAAGGCGGCTTCCAGCGTCGGCGCGGCGCCGCCGGGGTCGATGCTGAGCGCGAGCTGGGCGCAGGCCTCGGCCCCGCGTTCTGTCTCGAGTAGGTCGAAGATCGTGCCGCCGAGCAGCACCGCGTCGCGGCGCGAGGGCGGGAAGGAGGGGCCGCCGCTCTCGCGCAGGCGGCTGATCACCGCCGCCCTGTAGAGGCCGACCTGGCGGGCGAAGTACTGCGCGGCGCCCTCGATCAGCCAGGCCCAGCCGAGGTAGCGGGCAAAGCGGCGCGGGGTCCAGGAGGGGGGGAGGTCGGGATTGTTGGCGGCGATCACGAGCTGGGCGTAGAGCCGCTCGGCGGTGCCGCGCAGCGCCTCGCGCGAGTCTTCGCCGGCGGCGCGCCGCTCCATGTGCGGGTCGTTGAGCACGTGCAGCTCGGTCGCCATCGCCCAGCCGGCCAGGTAGCGGCGCCCGGCCGGCGCCGCCGACCAGCGCGCCGCCGGCAGGAAGGGGTGGGCGAGGGCGAGCATCAGCGGGTTGGTGTGGACGACGACGGTGACGTCGCCGGGCACCACCGCGAAGCGGTCCTCGAGTCGCAGCCGCAGTTCCTCCATGCGGTCGAGCGAGCGCTCGGCGAAGGCGGCGTCGCCGCTGTCGTGGCGGGCCGTAAAACTAAGCGAATGAGTCTCGACCCACGGCATTGAAGCGAGCCTACTAAGACCGCCTGACCAAGCAGATCAAGGAAGCAGGGAGCGCGGCGTGCTTTGCACGCAAGCGACCGATGACGCAGATATGCGCCGGTCAGGCGGTCTTAGACCAGGACCGGTTCAGAGGAGGTGCAAACCGAGTGGATCTCGCTGCGGGCGCGGTCGAACTCCTCGTCGGCCATCACCGGCGTGCCCTCGAACGGGAGGTCGCGGTCGATCTCGACCCAGGAGCGGCAGCCGTGGTACTCCTCGCGGACCCGGACGGTGACCGGGCGCGGGATGCGGTGGACCCGCAGCAGCAGGATGTGCAGCGGGTGACGCCGCTTCCAGTTGAGCCGCTTCTCGGCGTAGTCGGGGGTCCAGACGTAGTAGGGCGAGAGCTCGTCGACGACGCGCGGGTTGTCGATCGTCAGGTGGTCGGTCACCTCGGCCCAGCAGCGCAGCCGCACGCGGTCGGGCTGGGGGATGCCGCCGTCCTGCAGCAGCGCCCGGGGGGGCGGCTCCTCGTCGGGCCAGACACCCTCCTCGAGCGCGCGGCTCAGCTCCGGGTGATGCGACTCGCGGACCAGGTTGTTGCGCTGGTGGTCGAAGGTCGGGTAGAGGAAGAAGCGCTCGTGATCGAGCTCGAAGTTCTTGTTCTCCTCGCGGATTCCGCCCTTGCGCAGGGTCAGCAACTGCTCGCCCTCTGCGAGGGCGCGCACGGTTACAGCCCATTCCTTTAGCGCGATCGGCATATGAATTCGAACCTCGAAGGGTCGGGGGGATTCGATGACTGGAAAAGCGGCGCTTTGCCCCTGTCTAAGGCGAGAGCCCCACCGAGTCGTTCATTCTAGACGAGGGTGGCCGATTCACCAAATTAAAACCGCATTTATCTGGACGACGATCCGATTCCGCCGCCTCCAGGGGTCTCGATCCGCAGCCTGTCACCCGCCTGCAGAGCGCCCTCGCCCTTGCCCGGAAGCGGCTTTCCGTTGAGCGAATCGGCCCCGGTCCGGCCGTCCCCACCGCCGTCGCGGCCGCGCGGCGGGTGGCGCCGGCGCTCGCCGATCAGCGTGTAGCGCATCGGCGCGAGGGCTTCGATCTCGCGCACGATCCCCTCGCCGCCCCCGTGGGCGCCGCTCCCGCCGCTGCCCCGGCACAGGGCCAGCTCGCGCACGCGCAGCGGGAACTCAGTCTCGAGCGCCTCGACCGGCGTGTTGAGCGTGTTCGACATCGCGACGTGGATCGCCGACGGCCCGTCGGCGTCCGGGCAGGCGCCCTGGCCGCCGCCGAGCGTCTCGTAATAGGTGAAGCCCTCGCCGGCGAGGGTCAGGTTGTTCATCGTGCCCTGGCCCTGGGCGGGGACCGGCCGGGCGTCGCCGAGGGCGGCGATCGTCAGGTCGGCGACGCGGCTCGAGGTCTCGACGTTGCCGGCCGCGACCGCGGCGGGGAAGCGGGCGTTGAGCAGGCTGCCCTCGGGGGCGATCACCTCGATCGGCCGGTAGGCGCCGGCCGAGGGCGGCGCGTCAGGGTCGGTGAGCACGCGCACGGCGAAGAAGGCGGCCGACTTGGTCACCGAGAGCGGGCAGTTGAGGTTGCCGTCGATCTGCGCGTCGGTGCCGCTGAAGTCGAGCGTCAGCTCGTCGCTGCGCACGGTCGCCCGCAGCCGCAGCGCTACGTCGCACGGCTCGCCCCCGGCATCGTCCTCGAGCACGTCCTCGGCCTCGTAGGTCCCGTCGGGGAGGTCGGCGAGCGCGGCGCGGGTGCGGCGCTCGGCGTAGGCGAGGATCTCCTCGATCCCGGCGCGCAGATGCTCCGCGCCGTGGCGCTCGGCGAGCTCTTCGAGGCGCAGCGCGCCGATCCGGTTGGCGGCGGCCTGGGCGCGTAGGTCGGCCAGCCGCTGGCGCGGCGAGCGCATCTGCCCGGCCAGGCGCTCGAGCTCGCCCTCACCGATCCGCGTCGGCGGGATCACGACGCCCTCCTCCTCGAGCGTGCGCGAGTGCGCCGGCATCCCCGCTGGGCTGGGGCCGCCGATGTCGGCGTGGTGGGCGCGGCAGGCGGCGAAGCCGAACAGCTCGCCCTCGATGAAGACCGGCGAGATCAGGGTCACGTCGGGCAGATGGGTGCCGCCGCGGTAGGGGTCGTTGAGGATCCAGGCCTCGCCCGGGCGGTGCTCCTCGCCGAGCACGGCGGCGACCGCGTCGGGCATCGAGCCGAGGTGGACGGGGATGTGCTCGGCCTGCATCGCCAGCTCGCCGCGGGCGTCGAAGAGCGCGGTCGAGCAGTCATGGCGCTCCTTGATGTTGGCCGAGTAGGCGGAGCGGATCAGGGTCGCGCCCATCTCGTCGCAGGCGGCGCGCAGGCCGCCGATCATCACCTGCAGGTTGACCGGGTCGAGGCTCATCGCGCCTGCGCTCCGATCGTGCCGCTCTCGTCGACCGTCGCGGTCCAGTCGGGAGGGACGACGAAGGTCGCCTCGGGCAGCTCGAAGATCACCGGGCCCTCGGCGCCGAAGCCGGCGCCGGGCTCGCCCCGCAGGACCGGCGTCTGGATCCACTCGCCGTCGAAGCGCACCGCGCGACTGCCTTCGCGCAGGCTTCCGGCCGCCGCGGCGGCGGGGCGGGGCCGTGGCCCCGGCTCGACCAGCGCAAGGCGGATGTGGACGAGGACGACCTCGCCCTCGGGGTCGCGATGGCCGTAGCGCTGCTCGTGGGCCTGCTCGAAGCGGGCGGCGAGGTCGTCCGGGTCGGGGCGAGTCGTCCCGCTCACCGGCAGCTCGAAGGCCTGGCCCGCGTAGCGCAGCTCGTAGACGACCTCGGGCTCGCCGTCGATGCCGCCGCCGAGGCGGTCGGCCAGCTCGTCGACCTCGGCGGCGATCCGCTCGGCGCTGAGCTCCGCGCCGCTCAGCATCACGGTGCGGGTCGTGTCGCGGCGGCGGTCGGAGGCGCAGAGGCCGAGCGCCGAGAGCACGCCGCCGGCGCGCGGGCAAAGGATCCGCTCGATGCCGAGCTCGGCCGCGATCGCCGCGGCGTGCATCGGCCCGGCGCCGCCGAAGGGCAGCAGGGCGAAGCGGCGCGGGTCGATGCCGCGCTCGACCGTGACCACGCGCAGCGCCCGCACCATCTCCTGGTTGGCGACGCGCACGATCCCCTCCGCCGCCTCCAGCGTGCCCAGCCCGAGCGACTCGCCCAGCCCGCCGACCGCCCGCCCGGCCGCGTCGAGGTCGAGCGCGACCCCACCCGCCAGGGTCGAGTCGGCGGCGAGGTTGCCGAGCACGAGGTTTGCGTCGGTGACGGTCGGCTCCTCGCCGCCGCGGCCGTAGCAGGCGGGCCCCGGCTGGGCGCCGGCTGAGCGCGGGCCGACCCGCAGCGCGCCGCCGCCGTCGCGCCACCCGATCGAGCCGCCGCCGGCGCCGACCGTGTGCACGTCGACCATCGGCAGCTGGATCGTGCGGCCGCCGAGGCGGCGCGAGTCGGTCCGCCTGACCGCGCCGTCCTCGACCACGCAGACGTCGCAGGAGGTGCCGCCCATGTCGAGCCCGAGGACGTTGCCGTCGCCGCCGATCGCGGCGATCAGGCCGGCGCCGACGGCGCCGCCGGCGGGCCCGGAGAGGACGCTCCAGGCGCCGGCCTTCGCCGCGTCCTCCGCGGCGGCGACGCCGCCCGAGGACTGCATCACCACCGGGTCGGGCAGGCCGGCCTCGGCCGCCGCTTCCCCGAGCCGTCCCAGGTAGCGCCCGAGCAGCGGCGAGAGGTAGGCGTCGATCATCGTCGTCGAGCAGCGCTCGTACTCGCGGAAGCGCGGCAGGACCTCGTGCGAGGCGGAGACGTGGACGCTGGGCAGCTCGCTGCGCAGGCGCTCGGCCAGCGCCCGCTCGTGCCCGGGGTCGAGGTAGGAGAAGAGCAGGCAGATCGCGACCGACTCGGCGCCGCTCGCGTGCACCTGCTCGGCCAGCCGCTCGGCCTCGCCGTCGGGCAGCGGCTCGATCTCGCCCTCGGGCCCGACCCGCCCGGCCGCCTCGAAGCGCAGCTCGGGGTCGACCAGCGGCGCCGGCTTGGCGGCGCAGAGCCGGTAGAGCTCGGGCCGCTCCTGGCGGCCGATCTCGAGCAGGTCGGCGAAGCCCTCGGTCGCGATCAGCGCGGTGCGGGCGCCGCGTTCCTCGAGCAGCGCGTTGGTGCCGACCGTCATCCCGTGGGCGAAGGACTCGACCGTGGCCGCCTCCGCGCCGGCCCGCCGCAGCACCTCCTCGACCGCGCCGATCACGCCCAGCGACTGGTCCTCCGGCGTCGTCGGCAGCTTCGCCGTGTGCAGCTTCTCGCCGTCGAAGAGCACGGCGTCGGTGAAGGTGCCGCCGACGTCGACGCCGAGCAGCATCAGCGCCACTGCTCGCGCCGGGTCGTGCCATCGGCGGCGAGCACGATGTGGACGCCGTCGAGCCCGGGGTCGAGCTCGGGGAAGTCCGCGCGCAGGTGGCCGCCGCGCGACTCGGCGCGCTCGAGCGCGCAGGTGGCGATCGCCGCGGCGAGCGGGTAGGGGTCGTCGCGCAGCTCGGCGAGCTGCTCGGCTCGCCGCATCGGCCCGGCGAGGCGCCAGACCGAGGCCCTGGTCTCCTTGCTCGGCGGCCGGAAGCGCCAGGCGCCCGGCTGCGGCCGGTCGGGGGCCGGCTGCTCGTCGAGCACGGCGCGGGCGGCGCGACTGCCGAACACGAAGCACTCGCTGAGCGAGTTGGAGGCGAGCCGGTTGGCCCCGTGCAGGCCGGTGCATGAGCACTCGCCGACGGCGAAGAGGCCCGGCAGCGAGGAGCGGCCGTCGAGGTCGGTGGCGACCCCGGCCATCGTGTAGTGGGCGGCGGGTGCGACCGGGACCGGCTCTCCGGTGGGGTCGAGGCCGGCCTCGCGCAGCGTCGCGAAGACATTGGGGAAGCGCTCGGGGTCGACCTTGCGCAGATCGAGGCGGACGCTGGCGCCGCCGTCGGCATCGATCCGGTCGAGGATCGCCGCGGTGACCGCGTCGCGGGGGGCGAGCTCGTCGGTGAAGCGGCGCCCCGCCGCGTCGAGCAGGGTCGCCCCCTCGCCTCGCACCGCCTCGGTGATCAGCGTTCCGTCGAGTCGGCTCCCCGGCAGCGCCAGCGCGGTCGGGTGGAACTGGCAGAACTCGAGGTCGGCGAGCTCGGCGCCGATCGCCGCGGCCATCACCGGCCCCGCCCCGATAGCTCCGCGCGGGTTGCTGGTGCGCTGCCACAGCGCCGCGGCGCCGCCGGTGGCGAGCACCGTCGCGGCGGCGCCTATCGGCCCGGAGTCGGTGAGCAGGCCGTGGCAGCGCTCGCCGTCGCCCCAGAGGGTCACCGCCGAGGTCCGCTCGCGCACGGTTATCCGCGCCTCGGCGGCGACCATCGCCGCCAGCTTCGAGGTGATCTCGTGGCCGGTCTGGCTGCCGCCGGCGTGGACGATGCGCCGTCGGGTGTGACCGCCCTCGAGGCCGAGGGCCGGCTCGCCGTCGGCTTCGAGGTCGAACTCGACGCCGCGCTCGCGCAGCTCGCGCACCGCCGCCGCCGCCTCGTCGACCAGCGTCTGCACGGCCGAGGGGCGGCAGAGCGCGCGCCCGGCGGCGATCGTGTCGGCGGCATGCTGGGCGGGCGAGTCGCCCGGCTCGAGTGCCGCGGCGAGGCCGCCCTGCGCCCAAAAGCTGGCGCTCTGCGAGAGCGGCGTGCGTGAGACCAGGCAGACGGCGGCGCCCTGCTCGGCCGCGCGCAGCGCCGTCCAGAGTCCCGCCGCCCCGCCGCCGACGACAGCGACGTCGCACTCGGTGTCTGCAGCTATCGGCCTGCCGCCTCTCGGCGCAGAGCCTCGATCTGACCGCGCAGCCAGGCGGCGGCGGCCTCACGGGCGCGCGCCTCGACGTCGGCGGTCGTGCCCTCGGCCATGGCGGCCTGGCGCTGCGCCTCCTCGACCCGCTTCTCCGCCGCCTCGGTCTGTGCCTCGATCTCGGCCAGGCGGCGCTCCGCTGACGCGATCGCCTGGTCCTTGGCGCCCCGTTCGCGCTCGAGCGCCTCGGCGTGCTCGCGCCGCATCCGCTCCAGCTCCTCGGCGTGCGCCTGCCGCTCCTTCTCGAGGTCGGCTTCGAGCGCGCGGATCTCGGCCGTGGTCCGCTCCTCGGCAGCGCTTGCGGCCTCGGTCGCATCGCGCAGCCGGCGTTCCGCCTCCTCGACCTGGGCTCCGAGCTGCTCGCTGCCGGGGTCGCGCTTCTCCTCGCTCATCCCGCTCAATCTATTACTTGGCGACGCCGTCCCGGGCCAGCAGGTCGCCGTAGGCGGCGAGCGTCCGCTCCGCCATTCGCCGCGCCGACAGGGAAGCGGCGCGAGCGGCGCCCTCGACCCGCGGATCGGGCTGCGCCAGGTGGGGCTCGGCGGCGGCGCTCCAGGCAGCGGCGTCGAACTCCGCGCAGAGCGTGCCCACGACCCCGGCGAGCGCGAACGGGGCGATCCCGACCGGGGTGGAGAGGACGGGCACGTCGCAGGCGAGCGCCTCGATGCAGGCGAGGCCGAACCCCTCGTAGTCGGAGGTGACCAGGACCGCGTTGGCGGCGTTGACCCAGAGCGGCATCCGGTCGGGCTCGATCGCCCCGCCGGTGAGCAGCTCGGCGCCGCTCGCCGCGGCGACTTCGGCGGCGCGGTCGGCGCGCTTCTCGCGACGCTCGGGGTTGGCGGGGAAGAGGAGGTAGCGGCCGTCGGGGTCGAGCCCCAACTCGCGTCGGGCCTCGGCGCGTGGCAGCGGCCGGAAGCGACCGAGGTCGGGGCCGCAGGGCAGCACCGTCCGGCCCGGCACCGGGGGCAGGCCCGGCCGACCGTCCTCGGGCCCGTAGAGCGCCCGCGAGACCGCGGCGACGAGGTCGGCGCGCCAGGCGATCCGCCGCGAGAGCGGCCCGACGAGCGGGTGGCGGACGTCGGTCCCGTGGAAGGTGACCGCGAGCGGCCGGGCGCCGGCGAGCCACGCCGACCAGGCCGTCAGTCCGTAATGGACATGGACGAGGTCATAGTCCTCGCGGCGCAGCAGCCGGCGCAGGCGCAGCGCCGCCGGCAGGTAGTGGCTGGACCCGGGTGGAAAGCTGAAGACCTCGACCTCGACCCCCAGCTCGCGCAGCCCCTCGACCTGGTCGAGCACCCAGCGCCCCCGCTGCGGCGCCGCAGCGTCAGGGACGAAGTTGGTCACGACCAGCACCCGCATCAGCCGCTGAGCGTATCCGCCCCCGGGGCGGCCGCCGGTCTGCACTGACTTTTACATTCCCGCCCATGAGGGCCTCGGGGCGTTGGTCGGATTTGGTGGTCCTGTTAGTTGCGTGTGATGGGCTTATTCTCCGACACGGGCGTGGTGTTGGCTATTGCTGAGCAGCACGCCCGACTGCGGCGATCTGCCTATCGAAGTCCGCTTCGACGCGGGCACGCTCGCTGGCCCGCTCGTCGGCTTTGGCTTTGGCAATCCGCTGCCTCCCCTTGGCCCCAGCCATTTGGATTGAAGCGATCATCCAGCCTACGAGCCACGTTGCCGGCAGAAACAGAAGCGGGTTCTCGACGCCGAAGATCGTCGGGTCGGATTCGTCACTGAGTTGCCCATTGGCGGCGAGCACGAGCAGCGACACAACCAACAAGACTGCCCAAAGCCCACAGCCGATTGCGCAGCCCCGCCCGGCCGTCTCCTCCTTTATCGGAGCAGGGCTGCCAATTGCCGGGATCTCGCGGAGCGCGGCGTCCCGCTTACGCTCCAAAGCCGCCACACGACGCCGGGCTTCCTGTTGGTGTTGTTGCCGTAGCGCCTTTTCATCGGCTTCCCGCTGGCGACGCCGCGTGGCCTCTGCGGCTTCGGCGTCGGTGAAGCTGGTTCCGCAGCTGATGGTCTGCGCGTGCCATTCAAATACCGGGATTCCCGGATACGGCCCCGGAGCGAGAGGGTTCATGTTCGGCGCCTCGCCGATCTGTCGTCCACGAACCTGTTCGGTCCAGGTAAACCGGCAGACCCACCCGTTACCCGAGGGCGATCGTTCGGTGCTTGAGTGTCCGCATCGCGGACAAGCGGGTGGATGTTGCACGCCCTACGCCTCCAACCTCTTCGTCACGTTCGTCAGTCAAAACGCTTGAGACTCACGGCAAGGCTAATGGCTGGCCGCCGCAAAATCGCCGAGTGCCTGGAGGTTCTGCGGGACCCGCGTTAGCCGGGGCGAAGGTCCTCGACCTTGCATGGGAGCTCGTCGCAGCGGTTGATGATCTCGGGGTCTCCGGTGAGCAGGGTCGCCCGCTCCGCGGCGGCGAGGGCGACGGCGAAGCAATCGGCCAAGGCCATCGGGTGGTCGGCCTTGAGGCCCGCTGCCGCGCGCATGCCGGAGACGCCGGGGAGGTGCTCGGAGATGCGCGGCCGCAATTCCTCCAGCACCCGATCGGCCTCCTCTCTGCCGTGGTCGCGCGCCGTGCGGTAGTGGACCTCGACCAGGTTGATCCAGCTCATCGCCGGGCGCTCGCGGCCCAGCGCATCGTCGACCGCCTCAGCTGCGGGTTCGTCACCGTCCAGCCAGGCGAGGACCGACCAGGAGTCGAGGCAGAACGCCACGGCTCAGCGAGGCTCGCGACTGCGGTCCTCGAGTAGGCGCGCGGCCAGGCCGCTGCCGGCGAAACGGCCCCTCAGCGACGGTTGCCTGTCGACGCGCCGGACGACGATTCCGTCGTCCACGGGCTCGAAGGAGACGTCCGAGCCGGGGCCGAGGCCGGCCCGCTCGCGCAGGTCCTTGGGGATCACGACCTGTCCCTTGGCGCCCATTCGCTGAGTCATACCTGGCGAGTATACCGCCCCCTCCACTGACTTTTTACATTCCCGCCGCCGAATTGGCCCAATCAGGTCTAGATCCGTGCGTCGAGGCCTTCCAGCATCGCGGCAAATCCAACCGAGGAGGCTTCGATGTTCTACGCGCTGATGGGCTACGCGCAGGCCACGATCGAGTGGCGGCTGCGGGCGATCCGCAACCTCGTCAGCGGCGAGCGCGGGCAGGGCACGGTCGAGTACGTCGGCCTGATCCTGCTCGTCTCGCTGCTGATGGTCGGCATGGTGGCCGCGATGAAAGGTTTCAATAGATCATTGAGTAAGACCGGCACCTTAAAGGCTCCATCGGATGGGAACAGTGCGAACGAGTTCCCGGAGTAGTCGCGCGCGTGCGCTCATGCCCGACCCGAGGCCAGGCGTGCCTGCGCTTAGTTCGCCGAGAACTTCTCGTGCCTCCGACGCTTCCAGCTCATCACCAAAAGTCAAGAGAACCCCGTAATGGGCTGGACGATGTTCGACCCGGCAGCGGAACTCTTGAAATCGAAAATGAGCCCTATCGAGCACATCTCGGCAGGCGATTACGGCGACGCCGTTTATCAACTCACGGTTGCCTTCGCGCTCGTAAAGAGGCGTGGGGATTCGCATGAATATTCCTTCCTCTCCCGGATGGATATGCGTCGGCGACGACGGAAGTTGATTGACATCGAGCTGGTAGGGAAAGCTATTCAGCTTTTGTTGATCAATATGAAATATCTCCCTACCGATCTTCGCCTCACGAGTGACGAACGTAACTCGGACACTCAGCGCAACACCTCCTCCGTGGTTCCGAAGGCGACCCCACCCACCGGGGTTGGTGGGTCGGCGAACGTCACGCTGCTTTGCCCCAACAACCGATTCGATATAGGCAGGATTCATGCCAGGAACGCCAACCGCCTGCTTGTCTTCGCAGGGTACGACCTGTCCTCCGTGGTCGAAAGCCAGTCGCGGCCTGATCCGTTCGCCGCGCTCCCGGCGTGCCTCCCGCAGCGACGCGACGCCGATCCATATCGAAACAATGGCAGCAAGGCCGATCACAACCTGTGCGATATCGGCGAAAATTTCAAACGTGGTAGGCCCTGGATCGGTCATCGCTATGGGGAAACCCGGCAGTTGACGGTATTCGGCCGGTTACCTTAAGGCTCATGGGAGTCTGCCGCTTTTGCCAGTTCGGCAACGGAGACTCCAAGTCCACTTGCGATGCCTTGAACCGTGGCCCAGGACGGATTTGCTTCGCCGCGCTCGATCAGCGAGAGCATGTTCGGCGTGATGCCTGCCTCGGTCGCCAGCGTCGCCTGGCTCTTGCCTTGCTTGTTGCGCAGCTGCCTGATCGCCTTGCCGAGGGCGGCCTGGGACTCCGGATCTTGAGGCGTGCGTGGAACCACAATAGATTTGGAGAAGCTGCTAGGCTGCGGCCATAAACATAAGTGGGGCCGCGCGCTGGTGACGCCGGCCCCGTGGCGACGGGTCAAGACGAACTCGCCCCGTCGCAGCGGGAACGGTAGCGGCCTACCGGCCTCAGAAAGCGGCGACCCGACGTGCTTGCACACGAAGGGCCGCCTGAGACACAGGAGGTACAAGCTCCCATGTCCTGTCCCAACCCTATGGGTGACGGTGCGTCCGTCGCCCTCAACCTGTCCGATAAGCACACCGCGATCCTGCGCCGCGACCTGGCGAGTTGGGCCGCCGACCTGCGGGCTGACCTGCGGGAGCCGGAGCGGCTCGAGGACCCCGACCGCACGCGGGCGGAAGCGGCGGCCTACGAACGCCTCTGTGCAGCAGTCGAGGGCGGCGAGCTTCGCGTCCCCGACGCCGAAGCTCTGCGCGTCCTGCGCGCCGCCGCCGAGGCCCACGACCGCGAAACCGACTACGAGCGGATCGCGGCCGAACACGACGCGATGCACGGGCTGCTCGCCGCGCTGGAAGGGGAGCGGTCCTGATGTGGCGCGCCCGCTCCCGGCGCGGCGAGCCGCGCCTCCTCGATCTGAGTGGGGAGGAGGCGCAGCGCCGGGTCCTCGACCTCGTTCTGCGCTGGCACCCCGAGCCGCTGTCCTACCCGGCGCTCGCGACCGGAGTCTCAGCCGACCCCGGCGACGTCGCCGACGCCCTGACCCTGGCGATGGCGATTCGCGACCTCGCCCTCGCGGGCCTGCTGTGCAGCGACGGCGTCCGCGTCGCCCCGACCCGCGCCGCGCTCGCCTTCGCCCGGTTGGAGGCCGGACGGTGAGTGGCGCTGACGGGCTGTCTCACCGCTTCGGTCAGAACCTGCGCCGCGTCCGCAAGCGGGTCGGGATCAGCCAGGAAGAGTTGGGCTTCCGCTCCGGCCTGCACCGCACCGAGGTCGGCCTGCTTGAGCGCGGTGCGCGGGTGCCGCGCATCGACACCCTGCTCAAGCTCGCCACCGGCCTCGGCGTCCGGGTCGACTCGCCGTTGCTGGAGGGCATCGTCTGGGAGGCGGGCACGACGACCACGACGCCGGGAGCGTTCGCGTTCTCGACTCCGTCGGAGCAACACGCCGAGGCGATGAGGTTGGCCGCAAAGGCCCGCGAGGGCCAGGACGGCTCGGCAGACGCCGCCGGGCTTGTCCGGGAGGTTCGCGACGAGATGGAAGGGCGCGACCGCGACGAAGACGATTAGGGCGGCCAACCCGCCGTAGCGGTTCGGGGGGTGGCGCGGAGGAGGTCTCATTCGGAATAAGAGTGGTGAGACCTATTCGACATATGTCCAAGTTCGGGCGTGGGGACCCTGTCGGGGGGTGGCGCCGATGGCTCCTCAGGCGTGTAAGGGGTATGAAGACCGCGTATTTCCCTCGCCTCGCTGGATGCCAAACCTTGCCAATCGCCCAGAGCGCGATTGGCAAGGTCACCCGGGCCGGATTCCGCATGGAGACGCCGAATGGCAGCCGCTCGCACGCGCCCGAGTCTCTATTCCATTCGTACTCAAACTCGTCAATGGCCGTCGACGCCTCGTCCGCCGACTGGCGCCACGCCGCACCGCGCTTCTCGTTCATCGCCTCATGGCTCGTGCCCTTCGCTCCTCCGGCACCTTCGCTATCGCCTCCGCGTTGGCTCCACAACGCTTCTGCGCCTAGCCCGCCCCGTCCGGCGGCGCGGCTGACCGCCGCGCGAAACAAACTCGGAGGGGAGGCCAGCGATCAGCGCTGAGGCCTCCTCCGCGGGGAATTGCCGCAGTCCCGGTCGCAAGTCGCAGAGCGCCTCGCTCACCGATCTCGACCTGCGCATCCTCGACTTGCTCTGCTTTCAGCGGGTGCTGACCTCGCCGCAGCTCGCCGCGCTCGCGCCGGAGGTCTCGGCCCGCACGCTGCGCTACCGCTGTGGCCGCCTGGCGAAGGATGGGTTGCTGGGGCGGACCCGGCCCTATCGGGAACGCGGTTCCGCCCCGCATCATCTGTGGCCGACTCGCAGGGGCGAGGCGATTGTCACGGGTGGGCCGCCGCCGCGCGGAGGGGAGAGGCATGAGCCGAATCCACTTTTCCTCGCTCACGCCGCCGGGCTCAGCGAGGTCTACGTCGCGCTGGAGACGGGGCTGCCCGCCGGGGTCGACCTCGCTCGCTTCGAGCGCGAGGCCCACGCGCGCGAGGTCTTCGCCAAGTTGGCCGCGCGCGAGGAGCGGGCAATCGCGCCCGACGCGTTCATCGAGATCACCGACGCAAGCGGCCGGAAGCTGCTCGCCTTCCTCGAGTTGGACATGGGGACGATGTCGCATCGCCAGCTGAAGAAGAAGGCCGGGGGCTATGCGGACTATGCGCGAGCGAATGCCTGGCGCGAGCGTCACCGCTTCTGCCCAGCGCTTCTGTTCGTCACGACCACCGAGAAGCGTGCTGACTCCTTCGTCTCGATGATGCACAGGGACCTTGGGCGCGACGCCCTGCTCCTCACCTGCGTCTGCGACCTCGCCCGCAGGCTGAAGCTCTGCGCCACCGCGCCGCGCTGGCGGATCGATCCCCAGGGCGGGGAGGCGGTCGACCTGCTCGCCGTGCTGAAGGAGGCCCGGCGTCCCTACGACGAACAGCTGGCGCGCGAAGAGGTCGAGCGCCAGGAGCAGGACGCCGAGCGAGAGCGCCTGCGCTCCGACCCCGAAGCGCTTCGCGCGCACCTGCGGTCGTGGCGCGGACGCACTCCGCAGCTGGACGCCGCCGAAGGAGCGTTGGGCGTCGCCTTCAAGATCATGCTGGAGCACGACGGTGTGTCCGAGGGCGTAGAACGCGACGCGTTGGCGGCGCTCGCGGGGATGCTCGCCGAACCGCTCAACGCTCGCTTTGACGATCGAGAGCCGACTGCTGCCGAGCGCCGGGTATTCGACGCGCTCGTCGCGCACTACCGCGATGCGCAGCGCGAGCGAGTCGTGACTCTCTTCCGGCGGTCCGGCGAGGGCCCGGTGCTGCGCCGGGCGGTCAAGCGACTCAGCGGCGACGGGCTGCTCGACATCGGAGAGATGGATCGGCTTCCGCATGGCGCGGGGCGCGATCGCGATTCTCGTGCCGAGCAGGAACGTCTCCACGGGGACTACCTCGTCTGGCGCGACCAGGAGGCGCGGCGCCTCGCCAAGGAGAAGGGGCTGTTCGCGCGACTTCGCAACCGGTCGGAGACCTTCTTCGAGGAGATCGACCACCGCGCACTGCGCCGCTGCGGAAGTTGCGACGAGATGGCCTACCCCGACCCCGAGGGTGCCGAAAGCTACGCGAAGCGCCACGTCGCCCAGCGTTGCCACTACTGCGGCGCGGCAGCGCTCTCGCGGATTGGGCCGCCGCCTCCCGCGGAGGAAGAACGTCGGTGGCCGTGGTGAGCGATTGGACGAAAAGGCAGGCTGTCAGGGGGGCGAAATCGGGGGCGCCCAGCCCTTTAGAGCACATGGAATCAGGGGCGGTGCCAGCGGAGTGAGCGCAACCCGGAAACGCCACGGGCTGGAGGTGCGTCAGCTGCCCGAGAGCGCGAGGAGGTTGGCCGCAGAGAAAGCGGCCAAGCGAGGTCCCAACGTCGCCCGCGCCCAGTTCTCCCGAACCTTTGCCGATGTGCTCTCAGGTCGCTTCGGCGGCCGTTGGTCCGTTGAGTGGCAAGAGAAAGACTGGCCTGGGTCGGACTCATGAGAATGCGTCTGCATCGACAGCCAGTTTCGACGGAGGGAACGCTCTCGCGCTACCGTTCAGGCATGACAGTAGCTGTTGATTTCACGATCTCTTTCGACAGCCCCGACGAGCAGGGGTGGATCGTCGCACGCATCCTTGAGGTTCCCGGTGCGATGAGCCAGGGTCGTACCCGAGGGGAGGCGCGCGAGAACGTTCTCGATGCCCTCCAAACGGTGCTCACGCCCGACGAGGAGCTTGCCGGTGAGATGCCGGGGTCTGACCGCGAGCACTTGCGCTTCACCACTGCTGCGTGAAGCGCCGCGACCTTGAACGCCATTTGCGTGCTCATGGCTGCCGGGAGGTTGGAGGCTCGAAGCACGCTAAGTGGCGGGGTCCGGCAGGCCAGGTTTCTGCCGTGCCGCGCCACAAGGAGCTTGGCCCCGGATTGACTCGCGCGATCTGCGGGCAGCTTGGCGTAACTACACCGCTCAACCCACGCTGAGATCGAGAACCGACTCAGGACCCTTCCCGGCCTGTGGCTGGGTCAGGTTGAAGCGTCCGGATCGTTCCGCGACGGCCTCGGGTGGGGACTGGCGGGCCTTCTCCGGCGAGGAATAGGCGGGTCCGCTTCTTGATCGGGAACTTGCCCTTGCGGGCGGTGCCGGGGGTTCGCCAGACGAAGACGGAATCGAAGACTGAGTGGAGGATGCGGCGGCGGTCTTCGAGGCCGAGGTCGTCCCAGGCGGCCGCCAAGTTCGTCTCGACCTCGACCGGGGCGCGCTGCTGCTCGGCCTCGGCAAGCTGCGACCTCAGCGTCTCGACCGCCGCGTTGCGCTTCTCCACCGTCCTCAGGAAGGCGTCCGACTCTGCCCCGCCGAGCGCATCGGCCAGGCGGCCGTCCAGGGCTGCCTCCAACTCGGCCTCCGCCGTCGCCAGGTCCTCGGCCAGCCCGGCAGTTGCATCGTCGCCGTCCTCACTTCGACCCGTTGCGCCCTCGGCGAACTCGAATAGGCGCTCGATCACGAGCGGCTCGATCACCGTGGCCTTGACCGCCGCCGGCGAGGGGCAGCGCCCCGCGGCCTTGTCCGGCTTGCAGCGGTACTCGAGGAACGGTTTGCCGTGGCGCGTTTTGCCCATCGTCGGCTTCATGGCGTAGCTGCACCCGGCGCACCGCAGAACGCCCGACAGGAGTCCAGTGCCGCGTCCCGAACGCCCCGGATGGACGCCGCGTGCCTTGTTGGCAGCGTTCCACTCGGCCGCGCTGACAATCGGTTTGTGGGCGTCGGGGTTGACGATCGCGCCCGCCCTGGCCTCCCCGAGGTAGACGCGATTGCGGATCACGGTGCCGACGCTGGCGACGGTCCAGTGCTCGTTGCCCCACGGGGTGACGACGCCCTTCTCCTCAAGGAAGCGGGCCAGCTGCGTCCACGACTGTTCGGCCGCGCGGCGCTTGAAGAGCTCGTGGATTGCCGGGGCCGTTTTCGGGTCCGGTTCGAGCACCCTGTTCTCGTTGCGCCGGTAGCCGGTAGGCACCTTGCCGGAGACGTGGATGCCCCGCGCTACCGCCGACTTCCGTGCCGTGTTCCAGTTCTCACGGATGCGGGCGAGCTCCAACTCACCGAGCGCGGCGAACAGATCCGCGAGGAACTTGCCCATGTAGCCGGACGTGTCGATGCCCTCGGCGACGGTGCAGAGCACGCCGTCAGCGGCGCGTATCCGCGCCAGGAGGTTCGCCGAGTCCTGCACCGAGCGGCCAAAGCGGTCGAGCCTGGCGACGACCAGGCCGCCGCTCTTGCCTTCCTCGATCCGCTGCATCGCCGCGTTTAGGCCGGGGCGGTCGGCCTTCGAGCCTGGCTGATCGAGATCTTCGTGCCACCTGGTGATCGAGTGGCCCTGCGACTTGGCCCAGGCTTTGACGCGCTCTTTTTGCTCGCCGGGCGAGATGAAAGCATCGCCTGAGCGGCCAGCCACGCGGGACACTCGGATGTAGCCGTCCAGCTTCATCGGGTTGCCTCCCTTACTTTAGTTGCTGAACGGCAAACAGGGAACCGAGCTGGCCGGGGTGATCGTCGACAAGATCAAGCAGGCGGTCGACAAGGTGGCTTTCAAATGAGCGGAGCGGAGGGGCGGCTCGCAGCGCGAGCCGCCCCTCCGGCTGCGCGCGTGACAGACTCGCGGGATGCCAGCTTCGCGTAGCTACGACAGGGCGCCGGCGGACATTCGGCCGGTCGACATCGATCCCGGCTTCGTCGCCAGCGCCGACGGGTCGGCGCTGATCTCGATCGGCAAGACGCGGGTGATCTGCACCGCCTCCGTCCAGGAGTCGGTGCCGAAATGGATGCAGGGCAAGGGCAAAGGCTGGGTCACCGCCGAGTACTCGATGCTGCCCGCCTCTACCGGCAGCCGCAAGGCGCGCGACGTCTCGCGCGGCAAGCAGGACGGCCGCGGGGTTGAGATCCAGCGCCTGATCGGGCGCTCGCTGCGCGTCGTCGTCGATTTCCGCGCGCTCGGCGAACGCAGCATCTACGTCGACTGCGACGTGCTCGAAGCCGATGGCGGCACGCGCTGCGCCGCGATCACCGGCGGCTACGTCGCCCTGCGGCTGGCGCTGCAGAAGCTGCTCGACGCGAAGAAGATCGAGACGATCCCGCTGAACGGCTCGATCGCGGCGGTCAGCGTCGGCATGGTCAACGGCCGTGCCCTCTGCGACCTCGACTACGGCGAGGACTCCAACGCCGACGTCGACGCCAACGTGGTGATGACCGGCGACGGCGGCCTGGTCGAGGTGCAGGCGACGGCCGAGCGCACGCCGCTCTCGCGCGCCTCGCTCGACGAGTTGCTCGGGCTCGCCGAGATGGGGATCTCGCGGCTGCGCGGCGTGCAGGAGCGGGTAACCGGGACCGCAGAGCCGATTGATCTTCGCGACGGGCAATAAGCACAAGCTGCGCGAGATGCGCGAACTGCTCCCCGCGGTCGAGCTGGAGGGGCTGCCCGAGGGCGTCGAGCTGCCGCCGGAGGAGGGCGAGAGTTTCGCCGAGATCGCGCTGGAGAAGGCGTGGGCGGCGCATCGCGCCACCGGCGAGGCGGCGATCGGCGACGACTCGGGGATCGGCGCGGTCGGGCTCGGCGGCCGGCCCGGGATCCACTCGGCCCGCTACGGCGGCGAGGGCGCGAGCGACGAGGAGAACCTGGAGAAGCTGCTGCGCGAGGTCGCCGCGGCCGGCGCGGAGCGCGGCGCCTACTACGTCTGTGCGCTGGCGCTGGTCGACGCCGACGGCAGCGAGCACGTCTTCGAGGAGCGCTGCGACGGCCACCTGATCGAGCGGGCGCGGGGCGAGGGCGGCTTCGGCTACGACCCGGCGTTCGTCCCCGACGCGACCGGGCCGGACGACAGCCGCACGTACTCGGAGCTCAGCCAGGCGGAGAAGAACGCGATCAGCCACCGCGGCCGCGCGGCGCGGCTGCTGGCGAGCCACCTCGGCCGGGGCGCCGCGCGGGCGGGCCGATGATCCGGACCAAAAGCGGCGCGGCGGGGCTCTCGATCGCGTCGAACTCGTTCCTGATCGCGATCAAGCTCGCCGCCGGGGCGATCACCGGCTCGATCGCGATCATCACCGAGGCGGTCCACTCGCTGATCGACCTCGTCGCCTCGGTCATCGCCTTCGTCTCGGTGCGCAAAGCCGGCGAGCCGGCCGACGAGGACCACCCCTACGGCCACGAGAAGGTCGAGAGCCTGGCGGCGGCGATCGAGGGGATGCTGATCCTGGTCGGCGCCGGGATCATCGTCTACGAGGCGACCCACCGGCTCGTCGACGGCGCTGAGGTCAGCCGCCTCGGCGTCGGCATCGCCGTGATGGGCTTCTCGGTGATCGCCAACCTGGTCGTCTCGAGCGTGCTCTACCGGCAGGCGAAGGAGCACGAATCCCCGGCGCTGGAGGGAGACGCGGCACACCTGCGCACCGACGCGCTGACCTCGGCCGGGGTGCTCGTCGGGCTCGGCCTGGTCGAGGTCACCGGCGTCGTCGCCTTCGACTCGATCACCGCCCTGGTCGTCGCGGCGGCGATCGTCGGTGCCGGGATCCGGATCATCCGCCGCTCCTCCGGCGTGCTGGTCGACGAAGTCCTGCCCGACGAGGAGATGGACCGGATCGAGGCGGCGATCGCCGCCGCCCGCACGCCCGAGGTCGCCGGCTACCACAAGCTGCGCGCCCGCCGCGCCGGCAGCCGCCGCTACATCGACATGCACGTCCAGTACCGCTCGGGGACCAGCCTCGAGCGCGCCCACGAGCTGGCCCACGCGATGCGCGCCGAGATCGAGGAGAGGCTCGCGCGGGCTGAGATCCTGATTCATGTCGAGCCCGAAACCTCTCTGCGGGATGGGGAAAACGAAGGGCCGTACCGAGCTGGTTGATCAGCGAGCGTCACGATCTGATTCTTCGTGAGCGGGGCTGAGACGGCGCCCAGCCGCCACCCCCGGACGCGAAGCGGAGGAGGTGGCGGTTTGTTCAGGGGCTGGGCAGCAGGTTGACCGCCGCGGCGAGGCCGACGGCGATCACGGTGACCGTGTAGCCGGTGTAGCCGCTGAGCGCGAAGAGGATCGCGGCGATCGCGCAGATCACGACGACGGTTATCCAGGAGGCTCGGGCCAGGGGCACAGGTCGGTATTTTGGCCGAGATGCCAGACGAGGACACGGGCGATGCCGTATCGAGCGAGGCGGCCGAGGGCGCGCTCGCCTATCTGACCGAGATGTCGGCCGACCTGCGCGGCGCCGCGATCGTCGGCTCCGACGGCGCTGTGCTCGCCGCCAGCGGCGACGCCGGCCGCTGGGCCGAGGACGTCGCGACCCTATTCGCGACGGCTGACCAGGCCGGCGGCGAGCCGGTCGAGCAGATCCATCTGGGCACCGAGCAGGGCGAGGTCTTCGCCCTGCGCCACGCCGGCCTGGCGGCGGTCGCGGTGACCGAGCGCTTCGCCCTCGCCTCACTCACCTTCTTCGACCTGCGGGCGCTGCTGCGCGACCTCGCCGCCGGGACGCCGCAGTCGACTTTTGCCGTGCCAGAGGACGGTAAAAGTCCAACGCGGCGTTCGAGGGGTCGGGAGTAGTGCCGCCCAAGCCACACCGGGTGCTGCTCGATCGCGTCTCCGGCTACGCCGACGAGGCCGCCGCCTACATGCGCCGCCGCCGCGCCTCGCGCCGGCTGTTCGCTCGCCTCTACTACGAGGGTGGCGGGGCCGAGGACCACGCGACCGACTCGCGCGCCGGGGGCGAGCTGTTCGTCTCCGCCGGCCGCCTGATCGAGCTCGCCGGGAAGCGGCCCAAGTCGTGAGCGGCGGCGACGATCTGTTCGAGCAGGGGGTCGCTGAGCGCGTCCTCGCCCGCGCGCTCGCCAACGGCGGCGATTTCGCCGAGCTGTTCGCCGAACGGCGCAGCGGGCTGACCCTGGCGATCGACGAGTCGCGGATCGAGGGCGTCCAGTCCGGCGCCGAGGAGGGTGCCGGCGTGCGCGTGCTGAGCGGCGGCACGACCTACTTCGCCCACGTCGACGGGCTCGACCCCGCCGACCTCGAGCGCGCCGCCGGCGAGGCCGCGGCGGCGCTGAGCGCCGGCCGCGCCGAGCCGCAGCCGCTGCGCGCCGAGGCGGTCGCCCCGCTGCCGGTCGGGCGCCCCCCGGGCGAGGTGCCCGCGGCGCGCAAGGCCGAGCTCCTGCGCGAGCTCGACGAGCGCGCCCGCGCCGCCGGCGCCGAGATCGCCCAGGCGAGCGCCTCCTACGGCGAGGCGCGGCGCGAGGTCGCGGTCGCCAACTCCGAGGGGCTGCTCAGTGGCGACGACCGCACCCGGGTGCGGATCGGCGCCCAGGCGGTCGCCCGCCGCGAGGGCCGGGTCGAGACCGGCGCCGAGACGCTCGGCGGCCACCAGGGCTTCGAGCTCTTCGACGGCGACCCCGCGGCGATCGCCGAGCAGGCCGCGGGCAAGGCGCTGACCCTGCTCGAGGCCGGGCCGGCGCCGACCGGGTCGATGCCGGTCGTCGTCGGCGGCGGCTTCGGCGGCGTCCTCTTCCACGAGATGACCGGCCACGGGCTCGAGGCCGACCACGTGCAGAAGGGCGCCAGCGTCTACGCCGACAAGCTCGGCGAGGCGGTCGCCCAGCCCCTGCTCACCGCCTACGACGACGGCCGTCTGCCCGGCGAGTGGGGCAGCGACGCGATCGACGACGAGGGCACGCCGACCCAGAGGACCCTGGTGATCGAGGACGGCCGCCTGACCGGCTTCCTCCATGACCGCCGCAGCGCCGAGCGCGAAGCCGCCGCCCGCACCGGCAACGGCCGCCGCGAGAGCTTCCGCCATTTGCCGATCCCGCGCATGACCAACACCTACATCGCTCCCGGCGAGGCCGAGCCCGAGGCGATCATCGGCGAGGTCGAGAAGGGCTTCTACGCCGTCTCCTTCGCCGGCGGCCAGGTCGACCCGGCGACCGGCGACTTCGTCTTCGGCGTCAACGAGGGCTACCTGATCGAGGGCGGCAGGGTGACCCGGCCGTGCCGCGGCGCGACCCTGGTCGGCAACTGCCTGCAGGCGCTGGCGGCGATCGACGCGGTCGGCGACGACTTCTGGATGAAGACGGGGATCTGCGGCAAGGGCGGCCAGAAAGTTCCGGTCGGGACCGGGCAGGGCCACGTCCGCATTGCCGCGATGACGGTGGGGGGGACCGAGGCTTGAGCGCGCTCGCCGAGCACGCCGCCGCCGCGGTCGAGCGAGCCGGCGGTGCCGGCGCCGAGGGGGCGGAGGCCTACGCGAGCGAGGCGGAGACCCGCGAGGTGCGCGTCCACGGCGGCGAGGTCGAGAGCCTGACCGCGGCGACCCAGCGCGGGCTCGGCCTGCGGGTCTGGATCGGCGGCCGGGTCGGATACGGCTTCGGCACCGAGCTCACCGCGGCCGGCGTCGCGGCGATCGCCGAGCGCGCGGTCGAGGCGGCGCGGGTCGCCGACGAGGACGAGTTCGCCGCTCCCGGCGAGGACTCCGGCGAGCCGCCGGCGCTGGCCGGCCTGAGCGACCCCTCCCAGGGCGAGTGGTCGCCGGCGCGGATCGCCGAGCTGGCGCTGGCGGTCGAGCGCAGCGCGATCGCGGCCGACGAGCGCGTCGTCGCGGTCGAGCAGGCGGTCTACTTCGACGCCGCCGAGCGGGTCGCGATCGCCGCCTCCGGGGTCGCCGGCGGCGAGTACGAGACGACCAGCTGCTACGCCTACCTGCAGGCCCTGGCCCAGGGCGACGCCGGCCGCGAGACCGGCCTCGGCTTCGGCCTCGCCCGCGGCCCCGCCGCGCTCGACCCGGAGGAGATCGGCCGCGAGGGCGCCGACCGCGCGACCGAGATGATCGGCTCCTCGAAGCCGCCCTCGCGCAGCTGCCCGGTCGTGCTCGACCCGACCGTCGCCGCCAGCTTCGTCGGCCTGCTGGGCAAAGCGCTCGGCGCCGACTCGGTGCAGCGCGGCCGCTCGCCGCTGGCCGAGCGGCTCGGCGACGAGGTCGCGGGCGAGGCCTTCGTCCTCCACGACGACGGCCTCGACCCGGCCGGCTTCGACTCCGCCCCCTTCGACGCCGAGGGCACTCCGCGCCGGCGCACGGCACTGATCGAGGGCGGCCGCCTGCGCAGCTTCCTCTACGACGCCTACACCGGGCGCCGCGGCGAAGCCGCCTCGACCGGCAACGCCGGGCGCTCGGGCTACCGCTCGCCGCCCGCGGTCTCGGCCTCGAACCTGGTTGTCGCGACCGGCGAGAAGAGCTTCGACGAGCTGCTCGGCGCGGCCGGCGACGGCGTCCTCGTAACCGACGTCGCCGGCCTGCACTCCGGCGTCAACCCGGTCACCGGGGTGTTCTCGGTCGGCGCCTCGGGGCGGGCGATCCGGGGCGGCGCGCCGGCCGAGCCGCTGCGCGAGTTCACGATCGCGGGCGACCTGGTCTCGATGCTGCGGGCAGTGCGCGCAGCCGGCTCGGAGGCCCGCTGGGTGCCCTTCGGCGGCTCGGTCAGCGCCCCGCCGCTGCTGATCGGTGAGATCAGCGTCAGCGGCGCTTGAGCGCTCGCCCGGCTCCAGGCGTGCCCTTACGCCGTTTGCGCTGTTAGATTGCCGCCCGACCTGAACCCCACGGAGGAGCAACGACGTGACCAAGGCTGAGTTTCTGGACCAACTGGCAGCTGACGAGCGCATGGGCAGCAAGAAAGCCGCGAGCGACGCGGTCGACGCCGTGCTCGATGCGATCACCGACACGCTGAGCGGCGGCGGTGAGGTCAGCTTCACCGGCTTCGGCAAATTCCACGTCGCTGAGCGCGGACCGCGCCAGGGCGTCAACCCGCGCACCGGCGAAAGGATCACGATCCCGGGCGGCAAGGTTCCCCGCTTCTCCGCCGGCTCGGCGCTGAAGTCCAAGGTCAAGGGCTGAGCTCCAGAGCACCCGCCAGATTTCTCGCCGCCGCCGCGGTCCTCTGCGGCTTCGTCGTCGTGGTCGTCTTGATCGCGACGACGCTCGGCGGCGGCGATAGCGGCGACGGCGACACCCGCTCCTCCGGCAATGGCTCCGGCTCTGCCGGACAGGCCACGCAGGGCGGGGGAAGCAAGCCCACGCCGAAAACGTACGAAGTGCAGACCGGCGACACGCTGAACGCGATCTCGGGCAAGACCGGCGTCCCGGTCGGCCGCATCGAACGCCTCAACCCCGGCGTCGACCCGCAGATCCTGATCGCCGGCGAACGTCTGAAACTGAAGTGAGAGCCCGCTTCCTCGCCGTGCTGCTCGGCGCGGCGCTGCTTGCGACCCCCGCTGTCGCCGGCGCGGCGCCACCGCAGCTGCAGGCGCGGGCATGGGCGCTGGTCGATGCCCGGTCGGGGGAAGTGCTCGTGTCGCATGCTGGGGCTCAAAGGTTGCCGATCGCCAGCACGACCAAGTTGATGACGGCCTATGTGGCGATGCAGGAGCTGCCGCTGGGGGAGCGGGTTCGGGTCGCTCCATATCCGGCGATTCCGGGGGAGTCGCTGCTCGAAGTCCCGGCCGGCGAGCGGGTCAGCGTGCGCGACCTGCTCTACGGGCTGATCCTGCGCAGCGGCAACGACGCCGCCTACGACCTGGCGCTGGCGGTCTCCGGCTCGCAAGCCGCCTTCGTGCGGCAGATGAACCAGCGGGCGGCGGCTCTGGGGCTGCCCGACACCCACTACGCCAACCCGATCGGGCTCGACCAGGCGGGCAACTACTCGAGCGCGCTCGACCTGACCGCGCTGACCCGGCGGCTGTTGCGCGATCCCGCCTTCGCCAGGATCGCCGCCTCGCGCAGCGCCGACCTGCGCAGCCTGCGGCCGCCGCGGGAGATCGAGACGATCAACGACTTCCTGCTCGCCGTGCCCTGGGCGACCGGGGTCAAGACCGGCCACACCTTCGACGCCGATTACGTGCTCGTCGGCTCCGGCCGGCGCAAGGGGGTCGAGCTGATCTCCGCCGTGCTCGGCACCTGGACTGAGAGCGAGCGCGATGCGGAGACCGCCCGCTTGCTCGAATACGGCTTCTCGCAGTACCGCAAGCGGGTCCCGATCCGCGCCGAGCAGGCGCTCGCCCGGCCGTCGATCCGCTACTCCGGCGGCGAGCTGGCGCTGCGCGCCAGGCGCACCGTCGCCGTCGGGGTGCGCCGCGGCCAGCGGCTGCAGATGCGCGTCCAGGCGCCGGCCGAGGTCGAGGGGCCGCTGCGTCGCGGTGCCCGGCTCGGCCGCGCCACCGTCTTCGTCGACGGCCGCCGGGCCGCCTCGGTGCCGCTGCGGGCCGCCCGCGCGGTGCCCGAGGCGACGACGCTCGAACGCCTGCGCAGCTTCGTCGCCGACAAGGCGCTCTGGCTCGGATTGGCTCTGTTCGCGATACTGATCGCAGCAGTTCTCTTCAGGAGGCGCCGAAGGCGATGATTCTCACCGTAACGCTCAACGCAGCGATCGACCGCACGGTGGCGGTACCCAACTTCCGCCTCGGTCGTCGCCATCGCGCGGTCGAGAGCCGCACCGTGGCCGGTGGCAAGGGGATCAACGTCGCCCGCGCCCTGCGCCTGCTGGGCCGGCCGGTGATCGCCGCCGGCTTCGCCGGTGGGCCGACCGGCAACCGCGTGCTCGAGCAGCTGCGCAGCGAGGCGATCCTGACCGACTTCACCTGGATCGCCGGCGAGACCCGGATCAACATGTCGGTCGTCGACCCGACCTCGGGCGAGCAGACCGAGATCAACGAGCGCGGCCCGGCGGTCAGCCCGGAGGAGGTCGAGCGCCTGGTCGAGCGCCTGCGCTACCTCGCCGACGGGGCGAAGCTCTGCGTGATCGCGGGCACGCTGCCCCCCGGCGCCGGCGCCGATCTCTACGCGCGCCTGATCGAGGACCTGCGCGAGCGCGGCGTGACCACGATCCTCGACGCCGAGGGCGAGCCGATGCTGGCCGGGCTGCGCGCCGGCGCTTCGGTCGTCACCCCCAACGAGCGCGAGGCCGAGGAGCTGGTCGGCCAGGAGTTCGGCGACCGCGACGACTTCGTCCACGGCCTCTCCGAGTTGGTCCGGCTCGGCGCCGGCGAAGCGGCGATCACGCGGCCCGACGGCTGCGTCGCCGTCGTCGGCGAGGGGCCCGGGCGGCGCGTGCTCGAGGTCCGCACCAAGCCGCTGGACCCGGTCTCGAGCGTGGGCTCGGGCGACGCCTTCCTCGCCGGCTACGCGGCGGCGCTCTACGACGGGCGCGAGCCCGAGGACTGCCTCGCCTACGGCGTCGCCTGCGGCGCCGAGTCGACGCAGCACTTCGGCGCCGGCACCGTCGACCGCCGCCGGGTCGAGCGACTGCTCGCCGAGGTCGAGGTCCGCGATCTGGAGGTCCACGCGGAAGTGTAGGCTGGCTGTTCAACGCCACCACTTCCCTTGGAGGATCGATTTGGAGATCGATATCGGTCGAGGCAAGAAGGGACGGCGCGCCTACGGATTCGATGACATCGCGATCGTTCCGTCGCGTCGCACCCGCGACCCCGACGACATAGACATCAGCTGGGACCTCGGTCCCTACCGCTTCGAGTTGCCCCTGGTCGCATCCGCCATGGACGGCGTGGTCAGCCCCGACACGGCTGTGCTCGTCAACGAGCTGGGCGGGCTCGGCGTGCTCAACCTGGAGGGGATCTGGACCCGCTTCGAGAACGCCGAGGAGCAGCTGGAGAAGGTCGCCGCCGCGCCCAAGCACGAGGCGACCCGGCTGATGCAGGAGATCTACAACCAGCCCGTGAAGCCCGAGCTGATCGGCCGCCGGATCGCCGAGATCAAGGAGCGCGGCGCGGTCGCCTGCGGCTCGCTGACGCCGCAGAAGGTGCGCGAGCACTATGAGATCGCGGTCGAGGCCGGGATCGACATCCTCGTCATCCAGGGCACCGTGATCTCGGCCGAACACGTCTCGACCACGGTCGAGCCGCTCAACCTGAAGGAGTTCATCTCCGAGGTGCCGGTGCCCACGGTCGTCGGCGGCTGCGCCTCCTACTCGACCGGCCTGCACCTGATGCGGACCGGCGCTGTCGGCGTGCTGGTCGGGGTCGGCCCCGGCGCCGCCTGTACGACCCGTGGCGTGCTCGGCATCGGCGTGCCGCAGGCGACCGCGATCGCCGATGTCGCCGCCGCCCGCTCGCAGCACATGCTCGAGACCGGCGAGTACGTCAATGTGATCGCCGACGGCGGCATGCGCACCGGTGGCGACGTCTCCAAGGCGATCGCCGTCGGCGCCGACTCGGTGATGGTCGGCTCGCCGCTGGCCCGCGCCAAGGAGGCGCCCGGTCGCGGCTTCCACTGGGGGATGGCGACGTTCCATCCCTCGCTGCCGCGCGGCACCCGCGTCTCGACCAAGCAGGACGGGACGATGGAGGAGATCCTGCTCGGCCCCGCCCAGGAGAACGACGGCACCTTCAACCTGATGGGGGCGCTGAAAACCTCGATGGCGACGACCGGCTACGAGGACATCCGCTCCTTCCAGCGGGCCGAGGTGATGGTCGCGCCGGCGCTGATGAGCGAGGGCAAGAAGCTGCAGACCGAGCAGGCCGTCGGGATGGGCTCGAACGGTCGCGCCGCGGTGTCGGCTGGTGTTGGAGTCGCCGACGACTGAGGCCGGCGCCGTTGCGGCGTCGGCCCAGGCCTCCGAGGAGGTGCTCGTCCTCGATTTCGGGGGCCAGTACTCGCAGCTCATAGCGCGGCGGATCCGCGAATGCGGGGTGTTCTCGGAGCTGCTGCCGGCGACGGCCTCGGTCGAGAAGATCAAAGAGCGCAAGCCGAAGGCGCTGGTTCTCTCCGGGGGGCCGGCGTCGGTGTATGAGCCCGACGCTCCCGCCTTTCCCGTCGATCTGCTCGATCTGGGGATCCCTCTGCTGGGCATCTGTTACGGGATGCAGGCGATGGTCAAGGAGCTGGGGGGGAAGGTCGAAGGGGCCGAGTCGGGGGAGTTCGGGCGGGCGGAGCTGACGCTGCGCAACAGCGGCGGTCGGCTGCTCGGCGGCCTGCCGGAGGAGCAGACCTGCTGGATGAGTCACCGCGACGCGGTCTTCGAGCCGCCGCCGGGCTTCGAGGCGCTGGCCGCAACGCCGGCCTCGCCGGTCGCCGCCTGCGAGGCGCCCGACCGCGGCCTCTACGGCATCCAGTTCCACCCCGAGGTCGTCCACACCCCCTACGGGACCGAGGTCCTGACCCGCTTCCTGCGCGAGATCGCCGGCTGCGAGGAACAATGGTCGGCCGAGTCGGTGATCGCCGAGCAGGTCGAGGCGATCCGCGCCCAGGTCGGCGAGGGCCGGGTGATCTGCGGGCTCTCCGGCGGCGTCGACTCCTCGGTCGCTGCGCTGCTCGTCCACAGGGCGATCGGCACCCAGCTGACTTGCGTCTTCGTCGACCACGGCCTGATGCGGCTGAACGAGGCCGAACAGGTCGTCGCCGCCTTCGAGCAGTTCGGCATCCCCCTGGTCCACGTCGAGGCCGAGCAGCGCTTCCTCGACAAGCTCGCCGGGGTCGACGAGCCCGAGCGCAAGCGCAAGATCATCGGCGGCGAGTTCATCCGCGTCTTCGAGGAGGAGGCGGCGAAGCTCGAGGACGCCGCCTTCCTCGTCCAGGGCACGCTCTACTCCGACGTGATCGAGTCGGGCGGCAGCGACGCCGCCGACACGATCAAGTCCCACCACAACGTCGGCGGCCTGCCTGAGGACCTCGAGTTCGAGCTGGTCGAGCCGCTGCGGATGCTGTTCAAGGACGAGGTGCGCGCGGTCGGCGTCGAGCTCGGCCTGCCCGAGCGCATGGTCTGGCGCCAGCCGTTCCCCGGGCCGGGCCTGGGGATCCGCATCGTCGGCGGCGAGGTGACCAAGGAGCGGCTTGACATCCTGCGCTCCGCTGACGCGATCCTGCAGGAGGAGATCCGCGCCGCCGAGCTCTACCGTCAACTCTGGCAGTCGTTCTGCGTGCTGCCGGTCGTGCGCTCGGTCGGCGTTCAGGGCGACGGCCGCACCTACGCCTACCCGATCGTGATCCGCGCCGTCACCTCCGACGACGCGATGACCGCCGACTGGGCGCGCCTGCCCTACGACCTGCTGGAGCGCGTCTCCAACCGGATCATCAACGAGATCAAAGACGTGAACCGCGTGGCGCTCGATATCTCGTCCAAGCCTCCAGCCACCATCGAGTGGGAGTAGGTCGCCTTTCGCAGTCTCGATAGCGGCGCTGAGCCTGTTCCAGGCGGCGCTGGTGGCGCTGCCGCGTTACCGGCCGCCGTTCGGGTGGATGCCGCGCAGCCCCTGGTGGGCGCTGGTCCCGGCCGGGTCGATCGTCGTCGTCGTGTTCGGGGTCGAGGCGGCGCCGGACTCGGCGTCGGCGCTGACCTGGCTCGCCCTGCTCGCGGTGCCGCCGCTCGCCGCGTTCGCGCTCGGCTGGCTCGTGCACGGAACGGCGCCGGCCTGGGCCTGGCTCGCGTTGCCCCTCTTCGGCCTCGCCTGGGCGCTCGACGGCTCGCTGATCGCGGAGACCGCTGCGACGCTGCTCTCCGGCCTCGCCTGCGTCGCCCTCGGCTGGCTGCTGGCCTGCGTCGTCCCGGCGCGCTGGCTGCGGATCGGCATCTACGCGATGGCGGCGATCGACGCCGTGCTGATCGCCGGCGAGCTGTTGCAGGGCCCGAGCGGGGTGCTCAACGCCGCTGCCCCCGCCGGCCTGCCGCGCCTGCAGGTGCTCGAGTTCGGCAGCGCCCGGATGGGCTTCGGCGACGCCTTCGTCGCCGCCACTGCCGGCTGCCTGCTCGCCACCCCCGCCGATGGGCCGGATCCGGTCGCGCGGCTTCTCTCATCGACCCATCGGCAGTGGGTCGGGGCGGGGTTGGTGGCGGGGCTGGGGCTGGGGTTCGATTTGCTCTTCTTCTGGCTCGAGACGTTGCCGGCGACGGTGCCGGTCGCGATTGCGCTTGCTCTGGTCGCGCCTAGCCGGAAGTGAGTCGCTCGTGCTCCGCGAGCGCCTCCGCGTGGGCCTTGTCGCCGTCCGGGCCCGCCGGCCGCCCGGCCAGCTCGCCGAGTCGTTCGGAGGGCCCGTAGGCGATCGCGGTGTCGCCGGCCTCGATCCGGGTCTCGAAGCGGGGGACGCCGATGTAGCGGCCGTCGGCCCGCGAGATCCCGAGGACGACGACGCCCTCGTGGCGCAGGCTGAGCTCGCTCAGGCTCTTGCCGGCGAGCCAGCTGCCCGGGGGGACCGCCAGCTCGACCACGGCGTAGCGGTCGGCGAAGCGCAGCAGCGCCGCGTAGTCGCTCACCTCGAGGTCGGTCCAGCGGTTCAGCCCCCGGCCGATCAGGGAGGAGAGGCGGCGGTCGACCCAGGAGCTGCGCGCCGCCAGCACGAGCAGGCCGAGGGCGACGACGAGGATCGCCAGCCGCCTCTCGCGTTCCTGGAAGTCGGCGTTGGCGAAGGAGAGGAAGAGGGCGCCGATCACGGTGATCACCCCGGCGCTGCCGAGCAGCATCAGGCCCATCACGATCCGCCGCCGCACCGGGTGGTTGACGACGGCCTCGGCCTCGCTGGTGGTGAAGCCGACACCCGAGAGCGCCGAGCGGGCCTGGAAGCGGGCGCTCTCCTGCGAGAGGCCCGTCTGCGTCAGCATCATCGTCGCCACCCGCGTGATCAGCAGCGAGAGCAGGACGACGATCAGGAGCGTGGCCACGGCGACCATGTCCCAGGCACCGTAACCAACCGGAGCGGGCGCTCAGTGCGGGTGGCCGAGCAGGGTGATCGCGTAGATGCCGGCGAAGCCGGCGATCGTCAGCGCGACCCGCAGCCATGAGCCCTCACCGTCGTGCTCGTGGTCGTGCGCGGCGGGGAGCAGGTCGGTGGCGCCCATGTAGAGGAAGAAGCCGGCGTAGACGGCGAGGAAGTAGCCCAGGGTCACCTCGGAGACGGAGATCAGCGAGCCGACCGCGGCGCCGACCAGCGGCGCCAGCGCGTCGATCCGCAGCCAGCGCTTCGCCCGCGAGGCGTCGCCGGACTGGCTGAGCACGAAGCTGACCGTGTTGAGCCCGTCGGCGAAGCCGTGGCCGACGACCGCGAGCAGGACGAGCAGGCCGGTCTCGGTGTTGACGCTGAAGGCGAGGCCGATGCCGACGCCGTCGGTGAAGGTGTGCAGGGAGAGCCCGGCGGCGCCGAGCACGCCGACCCGGCCGTGCGAGCGCGCCTCCTCTGGGTCGTCGCGGTGGTGCAGGACCAGCACCCGCTCGAGCAGGAAGAAGCCGAGGAAGCCGAGCGCGACGTACGGCACCACGTCGTGGGCGTCGCCGACGCTCTCGATCGCCTCCGGCAGGACCTCGAGCAGGGCGACGGCGACGACGATGCCGCCGCTGAGCGCGATCACCGTGGGCAGCGAGTGATGCAGCCGCAGCGCCGTCGCGCCGCCGGCGACGATCGCGACTACAGCGAGCAGGGATAGCGGTATCGCGACCTCGGGCATGACCGGCCGCGCAGGATACTCAGCTGTAGCGGTCCCACCTCTTCAGCAGCCCGAGCGGGTCGATCGGGCTGCCGCCCTCGTACCAGCCGGGCGCCGTCCAGAGCTCGAAGTGCAGGTGGCAGGCGGTCGAGGAGCCGGTGCTGCCGACGACGCCGATCGGCTGGCCGGTGCGGACCGCCATCCCGGCTTTCAGCGGCGAGGGCTGCAGCAGGTGCATGTAGGCGGTGTCGTAGCCGGTGCCCTTGCCGTCGATGACGACGTAGTTGCCGGCGGCGCCCTGGTAGCCCGAGTAGCGGACGCGGCCGCCGCGGGCGGCGACGAGCGGCGTCCCGCACTTCGCCATCAGGTCCTGGCCCTGGTGCGAGTGGCCGGAGCGCCCGGCGCCGAAGCGGGCGCCGCCCTGGCCGTAGTTGTGCGGCCCGAGGATCGGGAAGGCGTAGTCGTAGAGTTGGAAGCTGAGGCTGAGCTGTTGCTTCGCGGCCGAGGAGGCGGCGCGGCGGGCGCTGCGGCGCAGGGCCCGCACCGACCGCTGGAAGGCCTTTCTGGCGACGCGACCGCCGGGCTGCGGCACGATCCGGAACGAGTAGCGGCCGTTCGGCGCCGGCTTGCCGCCGCCGCCGATGCCGTCCCAGCGGACGCTGTCGGGGGCCGCCGGCGCGATGTCGTTGCGGAAGAAGCTCTTGACCACGACGCCGGCGGCGTCGACGACGTCGACGCGCAGGTCGTTGGTGGGCATGTCGCTGTCGATCTCGTAGCGCAGGCGCGGGCTGCGGACGCCGTAGTAGAAGCTCTTGCGCGGCCAGGTCTTGGCTGAGATCAGGCGCAGGGCGCCGGCCGTCGGCGCCGGATCGGGTGCGCCGCTGCGGCTCGGCGGCGGCGGGGCGCTGCCGCTGGGCGTCGGCGCGCCGCCGGTCGCGGCCACGGCAGGCGCGGCGAAGCAGGCCGAGAAGGCCGCAATCGCGATGATCGATATCAGTCCGCCAAGCCGGTGCCTGGCGCCGGTGCCGCTGCGTGCCACCAACCCTCTCTTTCCTTCGCCTGCGGAGTTAGCTGTCGGGCTCGCGCTGAAAGAGATGCGCTACGGACCGATCTTCGTCCGATTCGCCCCCGGGACCTGCAAGAGTCCCTGCGGTTCCTCCGCTCCCGTCCGCTGGGCGGCCGGGATTAGGCTGTCGATGGCGCGGCAGTATAGAGCCCGCCCCGGCACTGCGCACGACGTCCGCGCAAACTCCGCGCGGCGGCTATCATCCCGGGGCCGCTGGGGCCTCCCCGCGGCTTTTCTCTGATGAAGACCTACGTCGCAACCGCCAATGAGCGCCAGCGAGACTGGCTGATCGTCGATGCCGAGGGCCAGACCCTGGGCCGCCTCGCGACCCGGATCGCCGACGCCCTGCGCGGCAAGCGCAAGCCCGAGTACACCCCGCACGTCGACACCGGCGACTTCGTCGTCGTCGTCAACGCCGAGAAGATCCGGGTGACCGGGAACAAGATGGAGCAGAAGCGCTACTGGCGCCACAGCGGCTACCCGGGCGGGATCAAGTCCCGCAGCCTGGCCGAGATGCTCGACCGCCGCCCCGAGGAGGTGATCCGCAAGGCGGTGAAGGGGATGCTTCCCCGCAACCGCCTCGCCCGCAAGCAGCTGACCAAGCTCAAGGTCTATGCAGGGCCGGATCATCCGCACGCGGCGCAGAAACCACAGCCGATGGAGACCAAGTGATAGACGAGCCGCAGGATCAAGAGACTTCCGCTTCCGACGAGGACTCGCAGGCCGCGGGTCCTGTCGCGGGGGAGGACTCCTCGTCCTCGCAGGCTGCGGGCGAGGAGCCCACCCCCACGCCACCCGCGGCCGCCGCGCCCGAGGCTGACGCCGAAGCCTCGGAGCCCGAGGCTGAGGAGACTCCTGAGCCCGAGGTCGAGGAGGCGCCCGAGAAGGAGAAGAAGAAGGATGTGATTCCGGGGGCCGACTTGGAGCCGATCGCGGTCGAGCCGCAGGAGCGGCCGCTGAGCGCCGAGGAGCAGGCTCGCAAGGAGGCCGAAGAGGAAGAGAAGGCGAAGCGCGAAGCGGCGCTCACCGGCGATTCCGAGGAGGAGCAGGCGGCCAGCCGCGCGCCGGCCAAGATGGAGGGCGACTCGCGCTACCTGGCGACCGGCAAACGCAAGAACGCGATTGCCCGCGTCACCCTGCTGCCCGGCGACGGCAAGGTGACGATCAACGGCCGCCCGATCGAGGAGTTCTTCCCCCGCCCGCTGCACCGCACGACCGCGGTGCAGCCGCTGGCGATCACCGGCTACGAGAACAGCGTCGACGTGCGGGTCAGGGTCCACGGCGGCGGCATCAGCGGCCAGGCGGGCGCTGTGCGCCACGGCATCGCCCGGGCGCTGATCGAGGTCGACTCGGAGCTGCGCGGCGAGCTCAAGCGGCGCGGCTTCCTGACGCGCGACGCGCGCGCCAAGGAGCGGCGCAAGGCCGGCCTCAAGAAGGCCCGCAAGCGCCCGCAGTTCTCAAAGCGTTGAGGCAGCTGCAAATCAACGCTTTGAGTGATGTCTGAGAGAAAGCTCTTTGGGACGGATGGTGTTCGAGGGGAGGCAGGCACTTTCCTCACTGCTGAGTTGGCCCTCTCCCTGGGCCGCGCCGCGACCGCTTCACTGGAGGCGCCCCGGCCGCAGGTGCTGATCGTGCGCGACACGCGCGAGTCGGGGCCGATGCTCGAATCGGCGCTGGCCGCCGGTGTCGCCGAGGCCGGGGGGGACGCGCTGCTCGGCGGTGTGCTGCCGACGCCCGCCGCCGCGGTGCTCGTGCGCAAGCTCGGCCTCGACCTGGCCGTGGTCGTCTCCGCCTCGCACAATCCCTACGGCGACAACGGGATCAAGTTCTTCAGCCGTGACGGGACCAAGCTGCCCGACGCCGCCGAGGCCGAGATCGAGGCCCTGCTCGCGGCGCCCGCCCCGCCGGCGGACTTCGGTCGCGTGCGCGAGCTGAGCGGCGGCGAAGAGGACTACCTGCGGGCGCTGGAGGCGGCCTTCCCGCTCGACCTCTCCGGCGTCACGGTCGCACTCGACTGTGCCAACGGCGCCACCCACCGCGTCGCGCCGGCGATCTTCGAGCGGCTCGGCGCCGAGGTCGAGGCGATCGGGGTCGAGCCCGACGGCCGCAACATCAACGACGGCTGCGGCTCTACCCACCTCGATAGCGTCGCCGCGCAGGTGAGCGGCGGCGGGGCCGCGATCGGCTTCGCCTTCGACGGCGACGGCGATCGCGTGCTGGCGGTCGACGGCGGCGGTCGCGCCCACGACGGCGACGAGCTGATCGCGCTGCTGGCGAAGGGCATGGCGGCCCGCGGCGAGCTCGCCGGCGGCGTCGCCGTGACCGTGATGAGCAACTACGGCTTCCACCAGGCGATGGAGGCGGCCGGGGTCGACGTCGCCGTGACCAAGGTCGGCGACCGCTACGTGCTCGACGAGCTGCGCACGCGCGGCTGGGCGCTCGGCGGCGAGCAGTCCGGCCACATCATCGACATGGGCTTCGCCGCCACCGGCGACGGGATCGCCGCGGCGCTGATGACGATGCGCGAGCTGGGCGGGGGCGACCTCGGCGCGGCCGCGCCGATGGAGAAGCTGCCGCAGACGCTGGTCAACGTCAAGGTCGCCGACCGCGAGGCGATCGCCGGCGCCGAGGCGGTCTGGGAGGCGGTCGAGCGCGAGAGCGCCGGGCTCGAGGGACGTGGCCGCGTCCTCCTGCGCCCATCCGGGACCGAGCCGCTGGTCCGCGTGATGGCCGAGGCGCCCAGCGCCGAGGAGGCCGAGGCCGTCTGCAAGCGGCTTGCCGAGCTGGTGCGCGACCAGCTGGGCTGAGGCGGGCCACCGTCTACCCTTGACGGCCTTCTATGTGCGGAATCGTCGGATATGTCGGGGCTCGGCCCTGTCGCGAGCTGCTCTTCGCCGGCCTCGAGAAGCTCGAGTACCGCGGCTATGACTCGGCCGGCGTCTCGGTGATCGAGGACGGCCGGGTCGAGAGCGTGCGCGCGGTCGGCAATCTCGCCAACCTGCGCGCGGCGATCGACGGGGACGGCGGCGGCGTCGCGGTCGCCTCGCCGCCGGCGACAACCGGCGTCGCCCACACCCGCTGGGCCACGCACGGCCGCGTCACCGAGGAGAACGCCCACCCGCACGGCGACTGCTCCGACCGGATCCACATCGTCCTCAACGGGATCGTCGAGAACCACGCCACGCTGCGCCGCGAGCTGGCCGCGGAAGGGCACGGCTTCAGCTCCGAGACCGACGCCGAGATCGTCGCCCACCTGATCGAGCGCAGCTACGACGGCGACCTGACCGCCGCCGTGCGCACCGCATTCGCCGAGCTGCGCGGCCACTACTCCTTCGTCGCGATGCACGCCGACGAGCCCGGCGTCCTCGTCGGCGCCCGCAAGGAGTGCCCGTTGGTCGTCGGCGTCGGCGAGGGGGAGACCTTCTTCGCCTCGGCGATCCCCGCCTTCCTCGCCGAGACCCGCCGCGCCGTCGCGATCGAGAACGACGAGGTGGTGACGATCGACGCCGACGGCGTGCGGATCGCCGGCCCCGACGGCGAGGCGGTCGAGCGCGAGGCCGAAGAGATCACCTGGGACGCGGCGGCGGCCGAGAAGGACGGCTACGAGACCTTCATGCTGAAGGAGATCCACGAACAGCCCGAGGCGGTCGCGGAGACGATCGCCGACCGGCTGCCCGGCGACGACGGCGTCGACCTCTCCGAGCTCGAGCTCGACGATGTGCTGCGCAGCCTGCGCCGCATCGTGATCGTCGCCTGCGGCACCTCCTACCACGCCGGCCTGGTCGGTCGCTACGCGATCGAACAGTGGGCGCGGGTGCCGGTCGAGATGGACATCGCCTCCGAGTACCGCTACCGCAACCCGGTCGTCGGCGAGGGCGATCTGGTGATCGGGATCACGCAGTCGGGCGAAACCGCCGACACGCTGGCGGCGATGCGGCTGGCGCGCGAGCGCGGCGCCAAGGTGCTGGCGCTGACCAACGTGATGGGCAGCCAGGCGACCCGCGACGCCGACTCGGTCCTCTACACCCGCGCCGGGCCGGAGGTCAGCGTCGCCGCGACCAAGACCTTCGTCGCCCAGGTGGCGGCGATGTACCTGTTCGGCCTGCGGCTGGCGGAGCTGCGGGAGACGCTTCCGGCCGCGCAGCTCAGCGCCCTGGTCGGGGAGATGAAGTCGCTGCCCTCGAAGATCGAGACGACGCTGAGCGGCTGCGAGGAGCGCGTGCGCGAGATCTCCTCGCTGCACTCCGAGCAGCAGTTCTTCCTCTACCTCGGCCGCCACATCGGCCTGCCGGTCTGCCTCGAGGGGGCGCTGAAGCTGAAGGAGATCTCCTATGTGCCGACCGACGCCTACGCGGCGGGGGAGATGAAGCACGGGCCGATCGCGCTGCTCGACGAGTCGACGCCGGTCGTCTGCGTCGCGACCGACAGCCCGGTGCTCGACAAGGTGCTCTCCAACGTCGAAGAGGTGCGGGCGCGCGGCGCCGAGACGATCGCGATCGTCACCGCGGGCGACGAGCGCGCCGGCGAGGTCTCCGAGGAGACGATCGAGGTCGAGGCGAGCGACTGGATCCTGCAGCCGATCCTGGCGATCCTGCCGCTGCAGCTGCTCGCCTACGACATCGCAAGGGCCCGCGGCCTCAACGTCGACCAGCCCCGCAACCTGGCGAAGACCGTCACCGTCGAGTAGACGACAGGCCGCGTATGTAGGATGCGCGCCCGATGAAGCTCCGTCCCGTCCTCGTGCTGTTCGCTGCCGCCGTGGCCTCGGCCGCGATCGCCGCCGGCTGCGGCAGCGACGACTCGTCGGGCTCCAAGGTCGCCGAGCTGGCGCCGGCGGGCGTGCCGATCTTCGCCGAAGCGGCGCTGCAGCCGAGCGGCGAGCTGAAGTCGAACACCGACGCCGCGGCGCAGAAGATCGCCGGCGTCGACGACCTCGGCGCCCTGATCGTCGAAGAGCTCGAAAGCTCCGCTTCCAAGGACGGCGAACCGGTCGACTTCGAGGGTGAAGTCGAGCCCTGGCTGGGTGAGCATGGCGCCGCCTACTGGGACAGCGGCGACACCGACGCGTCGAACCTGATCGTCGAAACCGACGACGCCGACCTGACCCAGGAGTTCATCGACCACCAGGTCGAGCAGAGCCAGGAGCCCTACGAGTCGAAGTCCTACGAAGGCGTCGACTACGTGTTTGGCGGCGAGGACGAAAGCGCGGTCGGCGTGGTCGGCGACTTCCTGCTCGCGACCAGGGGGGAGGGCCGCTTCAAGCAGGCGGTCGACGCTTCCGAGAGCGGCGAATCGCTGGCCGCCGAAGACACCTTTGCTAAGGCGATCGGGGCCGCCTCGGAGGGCAACCTGCTCGACGTCTACCTCGACGTCGGCAAGCTGCTCGAGGAATCCGACGACCAGATCGACCCGCAGGCGCGGCAGATCCTGCGCAACGCCGGCATCGACCCGAGCGAAGCGACCGCGGTCGCCAGCATCGTGCCCGGGTCCGACCAGGTCACGGTCGAGTTCAGCAGTGACCTCGCCGGCCAGGAAGCGCCGACCGGCGACGCCTCCGAACTGCTCGGCGAACTGCCCGGCAACGCCTTCGCGGCCTTCGCCGTCTCCGGCTTCGGCAACCAGGTCAAGCAGGCGATCGACGCCCTCGACGAAGAAGGCATTCCCGACACGGTGCCCCCGGGGCAGCTGAAGAAAGGCCTCAAACAGCTCGGCATCGACCTCGAGAAGCTGAGCGGTTCGCTGCAGGATGCGGGCGTCTTCGCGGTCGGCGGCAACGAGAAGAGCCTCGGCGGCGCGCTGGTCCTGACCACGAGCGGCTCGCAGGCGGTGGCGACGGTCGACAACATCGTCAAATTGCTGCGCAGCGTCAACGTCTCCGGCGTCTCGGTACTGGGCGGCAATTACAGCGGCTTCTCCGTGCGCAGCGACGACCTCGGCGACAAGCCGCTGGTCGTGGCGGCGAAAGAAGGGCGGATCGCAATCGGCTACGGGACCGCGCCGACCTTGAGCGGCCTGGCCAGCGGTTCGGGCAAGGCCAAGACGCTGTCCGAGAACGCCGCCTACGACGACGCCGTCGCCGCGCTCGGCGACACCCCGATCGGTGGCTTCGCCGACGGCCCCGCGGCGCTACGCCTCGCCGACGCGCTGATCCCGAAGTCCGACGGCGATTTCAAGAAGGCCAAGCCGTACCTGAAGAGCATCCGCTTCCTCGCCCTCGGCTCGGCCACCCAGGACGAGCTGGCGACGGCCAAGCTGATCATCGGCCTGAAGTAGTCCCCCTGCGCCGATGAGTCAATGATGATGCTTTCATAGTGTCATTCATAAATAACTTTGATACTGTCAAAGTCAGTAATGATGCCATCGATAAATCAAAGCTCCACTTCTCCGGCGCGGACCTATGAGATCCCCGCTGTAGAGGCTGCCGAGGAGGCCGCGCTCGAGCGGATCGACGATCTGCGGCGGCAGCTTCGCTTCTATATCGCCGAGGAGCCTCGACGCTGGGTGGGCTCGGTGCGCCGCGTGCTCAGCGCCCGCGCGATCCAGGGCTCGAACAGCATCGAGGGCTACAAAGTCTCGGTTGAGGACGCTCTCGCGGCGGTTGACGGGGACGAGCCGGCGGAAGCGAGGGAGCGCGATTGGCTGGCCGTGCTCGGTTACAGGCGAGCGATGACATACGTCCTTCAGCTCGCCGACGATCCCCACTTCGAGTACTCCTCGACGCTGCTGCGCAGCCTTCATTTCATGATCACCGAGTACAACCTTGCTGCGAGCCCCGGGCTCTGGCGTCCGGGCCCGATCTGGGTGCGCAACAGCGCGACCGGGGAGATCGTCCACGAAGGGCCCGAGCCCGATGCCGTGCCGCCGTTGATCGACAGCCTGATCGACCAGTTGCGCGGCAACGAGGACGTTCCGCCGATGGTCCGCGCGGCGATGGCGCATCTCAATCTGGCGATGATCCACCCCTTCCGCGACGGCAACGGTCGCATGGCGCGCTGCCTGCAGACCCTGGCGTTGGCGCGGGACAGGATCCTTTCCCCGGAGTGGATGAGCATCGAGGAGCACCTCGGAGCGCACACCCGGGACTACTACGAGATCCTGGCCAAGGTCGGTCAGGGGGCGTGGAACCCGACACTGGACGCCCGTCCCTGGGTTCGCTTCTGCCTGCGCGCGCACTACGTCCAGGCAGCGCGCGTGCTCAGGCGGATCAGGGAGTCGGAGCGATTGTGGACGGTGCTCGACGAGTTGCGCGCCAAGCACGAGTTGCCCGAGCGCGTTGTCGGCGCCCTGTTCGACGCCGCGACGGGGTTGCGGATCCGGAATGCCTCGCACCGGAAGGGAGTCGAAAGCGCGGAGGGGGTCGAGATCTCGGCGCAGTCCGCGACCAACGACCTGGGCGCGATGGCGCATGCCGGCCTGCTCAGGAGGCGCGGCGAAAGACGCGGCACCTACTACGAGGCGACCGAGCGGCTACTCGAGATGCACGCGCGGGTCAGCGAGGTCGGCCCGCCGCTCGACGCCGATTCGCTCTTCGATACCTAAGCTCCCCGTCATGGAGCCCTGGCTCAGGCCGCTCTACGACGCCGACGGGATGCGCGCGGTCGACTCCTGGGCGATCGAGCGTCAGGGGGTGCCCTCGCTGGAGTTGATGGAGACAGCCGGGCGCGCCGTCGCCGAGGCGGTCGGCGAGCTGAGCCCGGACGGCCCCGTGCGGGTCGTCTGCGGCAAGGGCAACAACGGCGGCGACGGGCTGGTCGCGGCGCGCTACCTGGCCGAGGCCGGCTTCGAGGTCGAGGCGCTGCTGCTCTGGCCGGCGGCGGAGCTGAGCGGCGACGCGGCCGCGAACCTCGAGCGCTTCGACGCCGAGCACTTGAGCGGCGATTTGGCGCCGCGGCTGGCCGGCTCGGGTGCCGTCGTCGACGCGATCTTCGGCACCGGCTTCGTCGGCGAGCCCCGCGACCCGGCCCGCGCCGCGATCGCCGCGATCGGGGAGTGCGGCGCGCCGGTCGTCGCCTGCGACGTCGCCTCCGGCGTCGATGCGTCCAGCGGCGAGGTGGCCGGCGCCGCCGTGAGCGCGGACGTCACCGTCAGCTTCCACGCCGCCAAGCTCGGCCATCGCGTCGCCCCCGGAAAGTGGCACACGGGTGAGCTGCGGGTGGCCGCGATCGGAATCCCGGACGGCGCTCCCGCCGATCCCGCCGGCGGCGAGATCGACCCCACCGTGCTGGAGCTGGCGCCACGCCGGGGCGCGCGCTCGACCAAGTTCAGCTCCGGCCAGGTCACCGTGGCGGGCGGCTCGCGCGGGCTGACCGGCGCCGTGCAGATGTCCTCGACGGCGGCGATCCGCGCCGGCGCCGGCTACGCCACCGTCGCCGTCCCCGCCGACCTCGAGCCGGTCTTCGAGGCGGGCCGGCCGGAGGTGATGTCGGCCGGCTGTCCCGGTGGCGACGGCTGCCTCGCGCCGGCCTCGGCCAAGGCGCTGCTGCGCTCCTTCGAGCGCGCCGCCGCCGGCGTGCTCGGGCCGGGGCTCGGCCGCGACCCCGGCTCGGTCGAGCTGGCGCGCGACGTGCTCGCCCGGATCGAGGCGCCGCTCGTGCTCGACGCCGACGGGCTCAACGCCTTCGCCGGCGAGCTCGGGCTGATCGCGGCGCGCCCGGCGCCGACCGTGCTCACCCCGCACGCCGGCGAGCTCGGCCGCCTGCTCGGTCGCGACCCCGAGCAGATCGGCGCGCACCGCCTCGCCGCCGCCCGCGAGGCCGCGCGGGCCGCCGCGGCGATCGTCGTGCTCAAGGGCGACGACACGATCGTCACCGACGGCGAGCGGGTCGCCGTCAACGTGCTCGCGGCCCCCGCCCTGGCTACGGCCGGCACCGGCGACGTGCTCTCCGGCATCGCCGCGGCGATGCTCGCCCACGGGCTTGAGCCCTTCGCCGCCGCCTGCGCCGCGGTGCTCGCCCACGTCCGCGCCGGCCGCGACGCCGCCGCCCGGATCGGCGCCGCCGAGTCGGTGATCGCGACTGACGTGATCGACTCGATCGCGGTGGGGATGCGTCCCGAGCAGCCACGCAGCCGACATTGACCACACCAGGGTGGGGTGAATGTCGGATGCGCCGCGTCGCCCCGGTCGAATAACCTCAGCAACCTGATGAAGACCGCCGCCGAGATCATGGACAGCACCGTGCCGAGCGTCTCGCCCGAGGCCGACGCGCGCAGCGCAATCGAGCTGCTGGCCAAGACCGACAAGGGCGCGATCCCCGTCGTCGACGAGGAGCGCCGCGTGGTCGGGATCGTCAGCGAGTCCGACCTGGTGCTCAGCGACGAGGAATCGGACCTGCACCTGCCCCACTACCTCAACATCATGGGCGGGGTCGTCTTCGTCGGCTCGATGAAGGGCTTCGAGGAGCGCCTCGACAAGGCTTTCGCGACCCAGGTATCGGAGCTGATGAGCGCCGACCCGGTCGTCGTCAACGACTACTCCAGCGCCGAGACGGTGGCGCGGCGGATCGCCGAGAAGCACCACAACCACCTGCCCGTGGTCGATGACGAGGGCCGGCTTGCCGGCATGGTCACGCGGGCCGACGCGCTGGCCGCGCTAGTCGAGGAGTAGAGCGTGCGGGCGGTCGCCCGGGTCGAGCACGACGCGGTGCGCGCCAACTGCGCCCGGCTCAAGTCCGAGCTGGGCGAGGCCGAGCTCTGCGCCGTGGTCAAGGCCGACGGCTACGGCCACGGCGACGCCGCTTGCGCCGAGGCGGCGCTGAGCGGCGGCGCAACCCGGCTCGCGGTCGCGACCGCCGCCGAGGCCGAGCGGATCGGCCGCCGCTTCGCTCACGTCTCGCTGCTGACGATGGGGGCGCTGGCGCCGGAGGAGCTCGACGTCGCGCTCGAGGCGGGCTCGGACATCGCCGTCTGGCGCAGCGGCTTCCTCGACCTGGTCGCCGAGCGCGCCCGCGCCCACGGCCGCCCCGCCCGCGTGCACGTCAAGCACGACAGCGGCATGGGTCGGCTCGGCAACCGCGATCCCGACGAGGTGCTCACCCTGCTGCGCGCCTGCGCGCAGAGCCCCGAGTTGGAGCCGGCCGGGCTCTGGACCCACTTCGCCACCGCCGACGAACGGGACTCCGAGTTCTTCGATGAACAGCTGCAGCGCTTCGCCGCCGTCGCCGAGGCGGCCAAGCGCGAGCTGCCGCGGCTGACCGTCCACGCCGCCAACAGCGCCGCCGTCTTCCGCGACCGCGCCGCGCACTTCGACATGGCCCGCTGCGGCGTCGCGGTCTACGGCCTCGACCCGTTCCAGGGCGACCCGGCCGGGCGCGGCCTGCGCCCGGCGCTCTCGCTGCGCTCCTACGTCGCCGACGTGAAGCCCTTTGAGCCCGGCGACAGCGCCGGCTACGGCCAGACCTGGCGGGCGCCGCAGGCGACCTGCGTCGGGGTGCTGCCGCTCGGCTACGGCGACGGCGTGCGGCGCGGGCTCTCCAACAACGCCGAGGTGCTGATCGGCGGCCGCCGCTTCTCGCTCGTCGGCACGGTCTCGATGGACAACGTGACCGTCGACCTCGGCCCCGACACCGATGTCGAGCCGGGCGCCGAGGCGGTGCTGATCGGGACCCAGGGGGACGAGGCGATCCTCGCCGAGGAGGTCGCGGGGCGGCTCGGCACGATCAACTACGAGGTCACCTGCGGGATCTCGGCCCGCGTGCCGAGGGTGAAGGGGTGACGCTCGCCGCCAGACTCGACGCGGCGCCGCTGGTCGGCCTCGCACGGGGCGCGTTGCAGGGCGAGGACGATGTCTGGATCGCGGGTGGGGCGGTGCGCGACGCGCTGCTCGAGCGCGAGGTGACCGACCTCGACCTCGCCGTCGGCGGCGATCCGGCGCGGGTCGCGCGGGCCGTCGCCGAGGCGGGTGACGGGCACGTCTTCGAGCTCTCGGCCGAGTTCGCGACCTGGCGCGCCGTCGCCCGCGACCGCAGCTGGCAGCTCGACGCGACGGCGCTGCGCGGCGAGACGATCGAGGCCGACCTCGCCGGCCGCGACTTCACCGTCGGGGCGATCGCGGCGCCGCTCGCCGGCGGTGAGCCGCTCGACCCGCACGGTGGCATCGAGGACCTGGAGCGGCGGCTGCTGCGCGTCGTCGGCGAGGGCGCCTTCGACGCCGACCCGCTGCGGCTGCTGCGCGCCGCCCGGATCGCCGCCGAGCTCGACCTGCAGGTGGCCCCCGACACCCTCGCTCTCGCCCGCTCGCGGGCGGCTCGCGCCGCCGAGCCCGCCGGCGAGCGGCAGCTTGCCGAGCTGCGCCGCCTGCTCGGCGGCCCGGACCCGCTGCGCGGCCTGGCGCTGCTCGACGACCTCGGCCTGACCGGGGTCGTCCTGCCCGAGCTGGAGGAGCTGCGCGGGGTCGAGCAGGGCCCCAACCACCACCTCGACGTGATGGGCCACACGCTCGCCGTGCTCGAGCAGGCGCTCGCGGTCGAGTCCGACCTGGAGCGCTTCGCCGGCGAGCGCGCGGCGGAGACGCGGGCGCTGCTGGAGCAGCCGCTCGCCGACGAGATGACCCACGGGACGGCGCTGCGCTTCGGCGCGCTGCTGCACGACATCGGCAAGCCGGCGACCAAGGGCGAGCACGACGGCTACGTCACCTTCGTCGGCCACGACAGCGTCGGCGCCGAGATCGTCGGCCGGATCTGCCGCCGGTTGCGCGCCGGCGGCAAGCTGACCAAGCACCTACAGGCGCTGACCAGGCATCACCTGCGGCTCGGCTTCATGGTCCACGAGGCGCCGCTGCCGCCGCGGCGGGTGCACGAGTACCTGCGGGCGACCGAGCCGGTCGCCGTCGACGTCACCCTGCTCACCGTCGCCGACCGGCTCTCCGCCCGCGGCAGCGGCCCGTTTGCCACGGAGGAGGCGATCGAGGCCCACCTCGACCTGGCGCGGTCGATGCTGGCGGCGGCGCTGGACTGGCGCCGCGAGGGCGCGCCGCAGCCGCTGCTGCGCGGGGGCGAGCTCGCCGAGGAGCTGGGGATCGCACCCGGGCCCGAGCTCGGCGACCTGCTGGCCGAGCTCGAGGCCGCCCAGTACGCGGGCGAGGTGAGCACCCGGGAGGAGGCCCTGCAGCGGGCGCGGCGGTTGCGCGGCTGACCCGGGGGTCAGGTACGCTCCTCGCCGCATGGGCAAAGAGGAGAAGATCGAGATGGAGGGCGAGATCACCGAGGCCCTCCCCAACACGATGTTCCGTGTCAAGCTCGACAACGATCACGAGGTGCTCGGGCACATCTCGGGCAAGATGCGCCGCCACTACATCCGCATCCTGCCCGGCGACCGGGTCAAGATCGAGCTTTCCCCGTACGACCTCGACAGAGGTCGGATCACCTACCGCTACAAATAACTGCTGGCCGACCCCGGGTCGGGCTCGTCGAGCTCGGCGACCAGGGCCGACCAGGCGAAGTCCGTGGCGCCCATGCCCCTGCCCGTGCTGGGGTCGTAGTACTCGCGCAGGCCTTCGCGCTCGACCGCGCCGATCAGGCCGCCGGCGATCCGCTGCGCGGCCTCGTCGTAGCCGAGCCGGCGCAGGCCGAGCCAGAGCAGCCAGGCGGCGTTGACCCAGGTCGGCCCGCGCCAGTAGCGGCGGATCGGGCCGCGGCCGTCGCCGGCTTCATAGCTGGGCTCGCCGATCGCCACCGAGGGCGGTGCGACCGGGGTCAGGAACTCGCGCTCGTTCAGCAGGTGCTGTTCGACCATGCGGTGCCCGATCGCCTCCGGCAGGTCCGGCAGCGCCAGCGGCGCCAGCGCCGCCCAGGTGAGCACGGCGGGACGGGCGCCGCCCGGCTGCGCCTCGTCGAGGAAGAGCCCGCGGCGCTCGTCCCAGAGCCGCTCGACCAGGGCCGGCGTCGCCGAGGGGCGGCCGAGCGCCTGCAGCGAGAGCGACCAGAGCGTGTTGACCAGGGTCTCGCAGAGGACCGGGCCGCCGCGCTCGCGCACCAGCCGCGCGTCGAAGTCGAGTCGCCTGTTGCGGCGCACCAGGCAGGGAAAGCCGATCCGCCCGGTCGCGCGCCGGCCCCAGACCGGGTCGAACTTGGGCGAGGCGTCGAGCCCCGACTCGTCCGGCTGCACGATCCAGAGCAGCCCGTCGCGCTCGAGGTCGCGGTGCCGGCTCAGCCACTCGACCTGGGCGGCGATCCGCGGCTCGGCCAGCGGGTCGCCGACGGCGATCCGCCAGGCCCAGGCCAGCAGCGGCGGCTGGATCGTCCCGGTCTGCGGCGAGCGGCGCGAGCGCACGTTGTAGAAGGGGTAGCGGCCGAGCGAGACGGGTCGGTCCCAGAAGATCGTGTGGCCGATGAAGCCGTCCTCGCGCTGTGCCGCCAGCAGCGTCTCCAGCTCGGCCCGGGCCCGCGCCGGCTCGAAACGGCGCCAGGCGATCGCGGCGAAGCAGGAGTCCCAGTACCACTGCCAGGGGTAGCGGCCTGGGCTGGGCCGGGTGTAGGCGAAGCGGGTCCCGTCGCGCTCGCCCTCCAGCCAGTTGGCGCGCAGCACGCCGGCTGCGATCTCGGTCGCGCTCACACCGCGGTGCGGCGCATCTCGCGCAGGGCGAGCGCGCCGAGGACGACGAGCAGGCCGGCCAGGGCGAGCAGGCCGGGCCAGGTCCCGTCCCAGCTGACGCCGCCGACGAAGCCCTGCCGCGCCGCTTCGACCACTTCGGTGACCGGGTTGACATCGGCGATGTCAGCCAGCCAGGGCTGCAGCAGGGCGAGCGGTGCGTAGGCCGTGGTCAGCAGGATCAGCGCCATCATCCCCGACTGCATCAGCGGCGCCGCCGACTGGCTCTTGAAGCGCAGCGCCAGCATCGATCCCCAACAGGCGGCGACGGCGGCCATCGCGGCGACCATCAGGTAGGTGACGAGCAGCCCGTCGATCCCGGGCCAGTTGGCGCCGAGCGGCAGCGCGATCGCGAGCACGAAGGTCGCCGGGATCAGCGCCCGGGTGCTCGCGGCGAGCACGGTGCCGGCGAGCAGCACCCAGCGCGGCGCCGGCGAGACGAGCAGCCGGTCGAGCCAGCCCTGCTCGATGTCGCGGGCGAGGTTGACCCCGGCCGCGGCGCCGGTGAAGCCGGCGCCCTGCAGCATGCTGACCGGGACGATGAAGCTCTCGTAGGCGCCGACTTCGAAGCCGCGTAGCTGGGTCAGCGCGCCGAAGACGCCGTTGAGGCCGAGGAAGAAGATCGTCGGCGCCAGCACGCCGGGGATCGCCGCCCCGGGCACGCGCAGGATCTCGTTCTTGGCCCGCGCCATCAGCGCCGCGATCGTCGCCAGGTTGGCGCGCCAGGCGGGGATCGCCGCGGTTGCCGTCGACGCCTCCATCAGCCGACCCGCAACCGGTGGCGCAGGGCGCGCGCGCTGAGCACCAGCCCGAGCGCGACGATGCCGGCGAGCGCGAGCAGCGCCTCGGCCGTGTCGCCGGCGTCGACGCCGGCGATGATCGGCTCGCGCACTCCTTCGGCGATGAAGCTCAGCGGGTTGTATTCGGCGATCGTCCGCGCCGGCTCGATCATCAGGTTGACCGGGAAGAAGGCCGAGGAGACGAAGAGCACGACGAGCACCAGCGGGAAGAGCCCCTGGACGACGCTGGCGCTGCCGGTGCGCAGCGCGATCGCCGCGCCGATCCCGCCGACCGCCATCGCGGCGACCGTGACCAGGGCGATCGCCAGCAGCGCGCCCGGCACCCCACCCGCGATCTCGGCCCCGAAGATCAGCCCGATCGCGAGGAACCAGAGCGCTGAGAGCAGGCCCAGCGCCGCGGTTCCGGCGAGGCGGCCGAGCACGATCGTGTAGCGCGAGATCGGCGCCGCGAAGAGGCGGTCGGTGAAGCCCATCTCGATGTCGACCGCGAGCGCGATCCCACCGCTGTTGCCGGCCAGCATCAGCGACTGCATCATCGCCCCGGCGAGCATGAACTGGAGGAAGCTCTGCACCGGCGGGAAGCCCGGCAGGTCGACGGCGCCGCCGGCGCCGCCGGTCTGGATCGCCAGCAGCAGCGTCGGGAAGATGATGATCGGCGCCATCAACTGCGGGCGCCGGAAGGTCTGGCGGATCGAGCGCAGGCCGAGCGCCCGCACGACCCGCAGGTTCGTCCACAGCGCGCTCACGCGCTCACCGGATCCTCGCTGTCGCCGGCGCCCTCCTCCTCGTGCTCGAGGTGGTAGCCGGTCTTGGCGACGAAGACGTCGTCGAGGCTGGGGTGGACTAGCTCGAGCGAGCCGACCGCGATCCCGGCCTCGTCGAGGGCGCGCACGACGCGCGGGATGTCGGCGGCGCCGTTCTCGACCTCGACCAGGACGGTCCTGCCGTCGACCGGCGGCAGCAGCGGCCCGATCGCGGCGCAGACCTCCTCCGCCGCGGCGATCGAGCCCTCCTCGATCTGCAGGCGGATGTGGGGATGGCCGATTTCGGCTTTGAGCGAGGCCGGCGTCCCCTCGGCGACGATCTTGCCGCTGTCGATGATCCCGACGTTGTCGGCGAGCCGGTCGGCCTCCTCCAGGTACTGCGTGGTGAGGAAGACCGTGGTGCCGTCGTCGTTGAGCGCCTGCACCTCTTCCCAGATCGTCTTGCGGCTGACCGGGTCGAGGCCGGTGGTCGGCTCGTCGAGGAAGAGCACGCGCGGTTCGTGGACCAGGGCCGCGGCGAGGTCGAGGCGGCGTTGCATGCCGCCGGAGTAGGTGCCGACGCGGCGGTCGGCGGCGCCGGCCAGGTCGACCCGTTCGAGCAGCGCGTCGGCGCGGCGCCGGCCCTCGGCGCCGGGGAGGCCCTGCAGCGTCGCCTGCAGGCGAATCAGCTCGCGCCCGGTCATCAGCGGGTCGAGCGCCGCTTCCTGCAGGGCGACGCCGATCGAGGCGCGCACCGCGCGCGCTTCTCCGATCACGTCGTGGCCGGCGACGGTCGCCCACCCGCCGGTCGGCAGCAGCAGCGTGGTCAGCATCCGCACGGTCGTCGTCTTGCCGGCGCCGTTGGGGCCGAGGAAGCCGTAGATCTCGCCCTCGCCGACCTCGAGGTCGATTCCCTGGACGGCGAGCACCTCGTCGAAGCTCCGCTCCAGCCCCTCGACGGCGATCGCCGCGGTCGTCACTCAGGCCTCCGTCGGCGCGACCTGCGCGAGCGGCGGGCGGGCGTCCACCCAGCGCCGCCCGTTGGCGCGCTCCAGCGCCTCGGCCGCGTCGAGCAGCAGCGCGTCGGCGCCCCAGGCGCCCTGCAGCTGCAGGGCGACCGGCAGGCCGCCGCTGAGCCCGACCGGCACGCTGATCGCGGGGATCCCGGTCATGTTGGCCAGCGCCCCGCCGCGCACGTTGGCCTGGTCGGCGACCGTAGGGCCGGAGGGCAGCGCGACGACCGGTGCCTCGAGTGGCGGCGCCGGGGCCGGCACCGTCGGCCAGGCGATCACGTCGACTCCCTCGAACAGGGCGGCGAGTCGGCGGCGCATCATCGTCCGCACCCGCGTCGCCTGGACCGTCGCCGCGGCGGGCAGCAGCATCCGGTACTTGAGCGTGCCGCGCGCCACCGGGCTGAGCTCGGGGTGCAGCTCGTTGAGCTGCTGCGGCGTCGTCCCGCCCATGCTCTCCGAGTTGATGATCAGGATCGCGGCGACGGCGGCGGGCTCGAGGTCGGGCAGCTCGATCTCACGCACCTCGCCGCTGGTCTCGCCGCGCAACGCCTCGATCGCCTGCTCGCAGGCCTCGCGCACGTCGGGCGTGACGTCCTCGGAGACCGCGTCGCGGACGACGCCGATGCGCAGCCCGGCGGCGTCTCCGGCAGGCAGCTTCTCGCCGCAGAGGACCGAGCCGAGCAGGCGGCAGTCGGCGGCGTCGGCGCAGAGCGGGCCGGAGACGATCAGGCTCGTCGTCGGCGCCATGTGGTGGCCCTCCATCGCCGCGCGGCCGAAGGTCGGCTTGAGGCCGGTGAGGCCGCAGTAGGCGGCCGGGAAGCGGACCGAGCCGAGCCCGTCGGCGCCGACCGCCCCGGTGACCAGCCCGCCGGCGACCGAGGCGGCGGGGCCGCTCGAGGAGCCGCCCGGGCAGCGCTCGGGGTCCCACGGGTTGTGCGCCGGGCCGTAGAAGGAGGTGGCGCCGGTGCTGCCGGCGCCGAGCTCGTGCATGTTGCCGACGCCGACGATCGTCGCCCCGGCGTCGCGCAGGGCGCGGTAGGGGCCGGACTCTTCCGGCGCGGTCGGCACGGTCAGCTCGGCGGCGCCGAAGCGCTGCGCGCGCCAGGGCAGCGGCCACTCGTCCTTGATCACGAGCGGCACGCCGTGCAGCGGCCCGGACGGCGCCGCGGCGAGCATCTCCCGCGAGCGCTCGGGGAAGGTCTCGACCACGGCGTTGAGCGCCGGGTTGCGCTGCTCGATCCGGGCGAGGGCGGCGTCGAGCAGCTCGCCCGGATCGACCTCGCCGGCGGCGAGCGCAGCGGCCTGGGCGCGCAGGCCGAGGTCGAGTGGGTCGCCGCTCACCTTGGCGCCTTCGAGAGGTCGGGGCAGGGCTCCGGCTCGACCGCCGCGGTGTCGAGCGCGAGCAACTCGACGACCGCCGGCCAGAGCAGCTGGTGGACGGCGCCGATCACGGCCAGATCGACCTCGTCGGCTTCGATCCCGAGGGCGGCGAGGCCGCTCGCAATGAACTGGTCCGTTTGAGCAGTGCCCTCCATTCGGCAGGCAACCCTAGACGATTGGCTGCCTGGCCAATTTACGCCTGGCCGCGATCGTGCAGTTGCGCCGGAGGACAGCGCCGGGCGGCGGCGAACGGCAGTATCCGGTGCCGCAACCCTGGCCGCACGCCCGGGTTTCCGCTGGAGACATGGCTGGAGCAGCAGAAAACCAACCGCCCCGCAGCCGCGCCTGGATCGCGCTGGGCCTCGCCTGCGCGCTGGCGCTGCTGGTCGTCGCGATCTCGCCCGGGCCGGCGGAATCGGCGCCGCCGCGCGTCGTCGTGCTGGGCCAGACCGATTCGACCCCGCGCCCCTCGTGCCCGGGCAAAATCGTCAACAACGTCGAGGTCGTGCCCTGCCGGGTCGAGGGCCACGTGACCGGCTTCCAGGCGATCGCCGGCGGCGTGCCGCGGCCCTACGAGGTCCCCTTCGACGGCAAGATCGTCGCCTGGTCGATCACCCTGGCGCGGCCCTCGCGCCGCGACACGGAGAAAATGACCGACGAGGTCGGCTTCTTCAACGAGTTCCTCGGCAAGCCCTCGCGGGCACGGATCGGCGTCCTGCGCCCGGTCAAAGGCTCGAAGCCGCCCCGCTACACGCTCGTCCGCCAGAGCCCGCTGCAGATGCTCAACCCCTACTTCGGCAGCAGCCCGGTCTTTGCGCTCGAGCACCCGCTCACCGTCCTGCAGGGCCAGATCGTCGCGCTGACGATCCCCACCTGGGCGCCGATGTTCGCCTTCAACGTCTCCGACGACAACACCTGGCGCGGCAGTCGCAAGCCCAAACAGTGCTCCTCCAAGGAGGACATCCAGGGCGGCCACCCGCAGCAGGGCGTGCGCAAGACCAAGACCTACGGCTGCTACTACAGCAACGCCCGCCTGCTCTACACGGCGACTGTCGTCAAGAAGCCTTAGACAGCCGGCTGCCGGAGCCCGCAGTAGGGGCAATCCGAAACGTCGAGGCCGATCAGCTGGTCGCAGCGGCGGCAGGCGCGCAGGTTCGCGGGGGTGCGCGGCAGGGACGAGGCGGAGGGGGCCAGCGGCAGCACCTGCGCCACGGGGACCATCTCCTCGCCGGTCTCGCGGTCGACGTAGACGGAGCCCGGCTCGGCCTCGGCCAGGGCCTCGCGGCCCGAGGCCGGCGCCCGCATCCGGTAGAGCTGCTTGGAGTTCACGGTGGCGAAGACTAATAGGTTGCCCGGCAGCGATGCGCGTCCTGCTCCTCCACGGCTACATGCTGCGCGGCACCGGCAGCAACATCTACACCGCGAACCTGGCTCGCGCCCTGGCCGAGCTCGGCCACGAGGTGCACCTGGTCTGCCAGGAGCGCGGGGTCGAGATCGAGGGCGTCGAGATCCACAACCCCGACATCGGCGGCCTACTGCCGGTCTATGTCAAGGACCCCTACGAGGGGTTCGAGGTCAAGGCCTTCCCCGAGCTGACCGAGGAGGAGCTGGACCGCTACATCGAGGCCAACGTCGCCGCGGTGCGCGCGCTGGCCGAGCGGGTCGGCGGCTTCGACGCCGCGCTCGCCGGCCACCTCGTCATGGGCCCGTGCATCCTCGCCCGCGCCGGCATCGGCGACTTCGCCGCCAAGGTCCACGGCTCCGCGCTCGAGTACACGGTCAAACCGCACCCGCGCTTCCTGCCATATGCCGAAGAGGGCATGGAGGCGGCATCCTGCGTCCTGGTCGGCTCGCGGCACACCGCCGAGTCGCTTTGGGCGGCGCTGCCGGGGGTGGGTGGGTTGGAGGAGAAGACTCGCCTCCGCCCCCCTGGACTCGACCCCGCGACTTTTCGACCGCGGGTCCACGCGGGCGAGGAGTTGCCGAGAGTCGTCTTCGTCGGGAAGCTGATCGTGTCCAAGGGAGTGGACCTGTTGATTGCGGCGTGGCCGCTGGTCAGGGCTGAGTATCCGCAGGCTCGGTTGCAGATCGCCGGATATGGCGAGTACGAGGAGGGGTTGCGGCGGTTGCTGGCGGCGCTTGATCGGGGGGATCTGAACGATGCGCGGGACGTTGCGCTTGCGGGCTGGGGGCTCGAGGGCGGTTCCGCGGAACCGCTGCCGATCCTCAGCGCGTTCCTGGCCGAGCTGCCGGAGGGGTATGTCGAGGCGGCCGCGGGGATGGCGGCGTCGGTCGAGTGGCTGGGGCGGCTGGAGCACGACGAGGTGGCCGGGCTGCTGCCGGGGGCGGAGGCGCTGGTGATGCCGAGCACCTTCCCCGAGGCCTTCGGGATGGTCGCGGCGGAGGCGGCGGCCTGCGGGGTGCTGCCGGTCTCCGCCGGCCACTCGGGCATGCGCGAGGTCTCGCGCCGGCTCGCGGCGGCGCTGCCGGCGCAGGTCGCCGATCTGGTCTCGTTTCCGGTCGAGGAGGGCGCGGTGGAGGCGATCGCCGCACGGTTGAATCGCTGGCTGGAGCTGTCCGAGGGCGAGCGGATCGGGGCCCGCGAGGCGCTTGTCGGCACGGCTCGGCGGCTCTGGAGCTGGGAGGGCGTGGCCCGCGGGGTCATCGCCGCGTCGCGGGGCGAGCTTGACCGTCTGCCGCTTGCATAGAATGCGCCCCCGCCGATGATCGGTCGCCTCCCGATAGCAAAGATGTTCGCCGCCACGCTCGTGCTCGCGGCGGCGATTTCCGTGGTCATGCTGCAGATCAACTGGAACGGCCAGGAGGCCTCCACGGCGGCTCCGAAGATCGACACGCTGCTCGACGTGATGATCGTCATCTCGGCCTTCGTCTTCGCCCTGGTGATGGTGATGCTCTTCTACGCCCTGTGGAAATTCAAAGCCAAGCCGGGCGACGAATCCGACGGCGAGCCGATTCACGGCAACACCCGGCTCGAGGTCGCCTGGACCCTGATCCCGACGATCATCGTCCTCTTCGGCGCCGGCTACAGCTGGGCTGTGCTCGACGAGATCGAAGAGCCGACCAAGAACCCGATCACGGTCGACGTCTTCTCCCAGCAGTTCGCCTGGAGCTTCGGCTATCCGGGCAAGGACAACGCCTACGTCGAGGGCGAGCTGCACGTCCCGCTCGACCGCCAGGTCCACTTCAAGATGCACGCGCTCGACGTCCTGCACTCGTTCTGGGTGCCCGAGTGGCGGATCAAGAAAGACAACGTGCCGGGGATCACGACGACCGCGATCGTCACCCCGGACAAGCCCGGGACCTACCAGCTCGTCTGCACCGAGCTCTGCGGGCTCGGCCATGCGGCGATGCGGGCGAAGGTCGTGGTCGAGCCACCGGCCGAGTTCCGCAAATGGGTCGCGGGGCTGAAAGAGACCATCCCCGATCCGTATCTGGAAGTCATCCGCCGCGATACCGAGACCGACCCGATTCCGGTCGGGGCCGGCGGGGCGTAAAGGCATAATGGAGGCGATCTGATGGTGGCTGCGATCAAGCAACCGGGATGGATCCGAGGCCTGTTCGGCGCCGTCGCGGCGGCGGCCTTCGGCGTCGCTCTCGTCGTCGTCCTGCGCGAGGTCTCCGGGCTGCCGATCTGGCAGACCGAGCAGACCGGCTACCCGCACGTCGTCGTGCCGCTGATCATGGCCCCACTCGGCTTCCTTGCCGGCTTCGGCTGCTTCGACTACTGGCTGCGCTGGGCCGCGGGCATGCCGACGATCCCCGACGACCACTCCCAGCATGGCGCCAAGAGCTGGAAGGACTACTTCCGCTTCAACACCGACCACAAGGTGATCGGCGTCCAGTACGTCGTCACGACCTTCATCTTCTTCTTCATCGGCGGCCTGCTGGCGATGCTGATCCGCGCCGAGCTGGCCCAGCCGGGCTCCCAGATCGTCGACGCTGCGACCTTCAACGGGCTCTTCTCGACGCACGCCGTGCTGATGATCTTCGTCTTCGTCATCCCGGTCTTCGCCGGCCTCGCCAACTACGTCCTGCCGCTGATGATCGGCGCGCCGGACATGGCATTCCCGCGGCTCAACGCGCTCAGCTTCTGGATGTTGCCGCTCGCCGGCCTGCTCTTCATCGGCAGCTACCTCGCCCCCGGCGGCGCCTTCGACGCCGGCTGGACCGGCTACGCGCCGCTCTCCACCGGCGCTCCGCTCGGGCAGTCGTTCTTCAACTTGGGCGTGCAGTTCGCGGGAGCGTCGTCGATAGCGACCGCTCTCAACTTCTTAGTCACGATTATCACTATGCGTGCGCCCGGAATGACCTTCTGGCGCATGCCGCTGCTGGTCTGGGCCAACCTCTCGACCTCGCTGCTGGTCGTCGCCGCGACCCCGTTCATCGCCGGCGCCCAGTTCATGATCCTCTTCGACCGCGCCCTCGGCACCCAGTTCTTCCAGTTCGCCGGCGGGGGCGACGTGATCAGCTATCAGCACATCTTCTGGTTCTACTCGCACCCGGCCGTCTACATCATGATGCTGCCCGGGTTCGGGATCATCTCCGAGGTCATCTCCACGCACGCCCGTAAACCGATCTTCGGTTACAGACTCATGGCGCTGGCGCTGATCGGGATCGTCGTGCTCAGCTACTCGGTCTGGGCGCACCACATGTTCGTCGCCGGCATGTTCGCCTGGCTGCGCGTGCCGATGATGATCACGACGCTGCTGATCGCGGTGCCGACCGGGATCAAGATCTTCTCCTGGCTGGGCACGCTCTACTTCGGCAAGATCCACACCTATTCGACCGCGATGCTGTTCTCGCTCGCCTTCATCGTCACCTTCACGATCGGCGGCATCAGCGGGGTCATGCTCGGCATGGTGCCGATCGACATCCACGTCTCCGACACCTACTTCATCGTCGCCCACATCCACTTCGTCCTCTTCGGCGGCTCGGTCTTCACGATCTTCGCCGGCGTCTACCACTGGTTCCCGAAGATGACGGGCCGGATGTACGACGAGAAACTCGGCCGCGTGCACTTCTGGGGCACCGTGATCGGCACCTGGGGCACCTTCATCCCGATGCACTGGGTGGGGATGGACGGGATGCCGCGGCGCGTCGCCGACTACGCCACGCAGTTCGGCGAGTGGAACCTGCTGATCAGCGTCTTCGCCTTCATGCTCGGCGCCGTCCAGCTCGTCTTCGTCTACAACATGGTCGTCAGCTGGCGCTTCGGGCCGCGCGCCGGCGGCAACCCCTGGCGGGCGAACACGATCGAGTGGCAGGTCTCCTCGCCGCCGCCGATCTTTAACTTCGACGAGATCCCGCGGGTCGTCGGCGGGCCGTACGAGTTCGGCGTCCCCGGCGCGCGCCACGCGATCATGGGCGACGAGAAAGCCGAGGCCTCCGAGCCGGAGCCGACTGTGGTGGGCCAGGCGTGAGCGCCGAGCCCCAGGCAAAGCCCCTGCTCGTCTTCCTCAACGAGGTGGCGGGCGGGCGCAAGCTGCTGCAGGCCGTCGCCGAGCGGGCCGAGAAGGTCCCCTTCGTCGCCGTCGCGGCGCCGCAGAACCAGCCCGCGGTAGGCCAGCTGATCGACGCCGGCGAGTTGCGCGACGCCGCCCGCGCCCGGGTCGAGGTGACGATGTCGATCCTCTCCGAGTACGGGGTCGACTCGGTCGGCGAGGTGATGGATCGCGATCCGGCGCTGGCGATGGACGACGCCGTCCGCGCCCATGAACCGGGCGAGCTGCTGCTCTCCTGCCGCTACGAGACCCGCTTCGGCTTCGCCCGCAAGGACCTGGTCGAGTGGGCGAAGGGCCGCTTCGAGCCCGACGTGGCCGTGACCCACATCCCGGTGCGCGTCCAGGACGACTCGATCAGCTGGGAGAAAAACCACACGCTCGTCGTCGCCACGCAGACGGTGGCGACGCCCGACCTGGTCAAGCGGCTGAAGGAACGCGCCGCCGGGCACCCGCACCGCTACACGATCGTCTGCCCGCGCGCCGAGGGCGTCTCCGAGCCGGAGATCGTCCGCGACCTCGCCTCGACCCTGGCCGAGCTCTACCGCGCCGACATCGACGCCACCGGCCAGCCGATGAGCCCCGACCCGTTCCACGCCGTGCAGAACGCGATCGAGCACTACAGCGTCGACGAGGTGCTGATCTCGACCTTCGCCGGGGAGTCCTCGCGCTGGCTCGACGAGGACCTGATCGGCCGCACCCGCGAGATCACCGACAAGCAGGTCGAGCACCTCGAGGTCGGCCGCCCGGCCGAGGCCGTCGCCGCCGCGGTCGCCGGCGGGGGGGAGGAGTCCTGATGGAGAGCGCAACCGTCGCACTCGAGCACTCGCACGAGGAGCACCACGGCCCGCCGGAGGCCAACCAGAGCTCGCGGATCGACCGCCAGACGCTCGGCATCCTGCTCTTCATCGTCTCCGAGATCATGCTCTTCGGCGCGTTCTTCGCCGCCTACTTCTTCCTCCGCATCGTCGTCGACCCGCCCTCCTGGCCGCCGGATCCCTACGAGCTGCCGGTCGCCGTCGCGGGCATCAACACGGCGATCCTGGTCTCCTCGAGCTTCACGATCCACTACGCGCTGGAGTCGATCCGCAAGGGCAACCGCAACGGGCTCAAGCTCGGCCTCGTGCTGACCTGGATGCTGGGGGCGACCTTCCTCTTCATCCAGCTCAACGAGTACGCGCACATCGGCTTCAGCGCCCGCGACCTCGCCTTCGGCTCGATCTTCTACGGCCTCACCGGCCTGCACGGCGCCCACGTCTTCGTCGGCCTCGCCCTGCTCAGCTTCGCCACGATCCGAGCCTTCCGCGGTCACTTCGGCCCCAAGGCCGAGGACCACCTGGGCGTCGAGGTCCCCGGGATCTACTGGCACTTCGTAGACGTGATGTGGATCATCGTCTACGTCAGCGTCTACATCCTGTAGAAGCCGCGCTAGCAAGCGAAATCCGCGAAGCGGCCCTCAGTCGTGCGCCAGTTGGTGCGCCAATACGACCGGAGACAATCGGATTCAGTCGAATGAGATTTCGCTTGAACAGGGGAATCAGCACGCCCAGGCGGGCCCGGACAGCAAGGCTCGCGCAGGTTCCGCTAAGGAGGAATGATGTTGTCTGCGCATCTGATAAGCTGCGGTCATGGATCGCGACTGGAGAGATCAGCAGATAACACGCCTTGAAGAGGAACTGGGGAAGCTCCGGAGTCAAATTTGGAGCGTTGAAAGCGATGTGCGTCAACGCTTCTGGGAGCAGGATCTTCGGCGCTTGCAGCTGGTGTTGGGCCTGGTTGTGCTCTTGGCGTGGATCTTCGCCGGGCTCTCAATCGCCGATGTGAAGATCCGCGATTGACGTATCCGACATTGACCCCGCTCTGGTGTGGTCAATGTCGGATGCGCGTCGAGTAGCGGCTAGCCTGCGGCGATGCGGATCTCTGAGCAGGCGGTCTTTCGCTGGGTCGTGATCGTTGCGGTCGCCGGGGCGACGGTGGTGGCGCTGACCCTGCTGACCTCGCCGCTGGTCGGCGCTCTCTGGGGGCTGGTGCTGGTCGTCGTGGGGGCGCTACACGGGTACCGGTGGCTCGGCCGCCGGCGCGGCGCCGGCTGAGGACGCCGTCGTCTGGCGGGGCTCGAGGCGCCCGGCCGTGGCCACGGCCCAGAGCATCGCCAGCCAGGTAACCGTCGCCACGGCGATGTGAAGCCAGACAATCTCCCCGGGCAGCTCCAGGAACCACTGCACGCCCCCTACGACGCCCTGGAGGGCGAGCAGGCCGATCACGGCGGTCAGGGGCCGCAGCGCCCTCCTGTCGCCGCCTGGGCGGCGCAGGAGCAGCCAGACGACGATCGCGGCGATGCCGAAGGCGGCGGCGATCGCCGAGTGGCGCTGGACCATCCACTCCAGCGTCCCCGTGCCCTCGAAGTCGAAGCGGTGGACGAGCTCGCCCTCGTGGGCGCCGGCGTGGGGGCCGGAGCCGGTCGCGATCGTGCCGGCGAGGATCGTCAGCTGGCCGAAGGGGATCAGCGCCCGCACCGCCCAGACGCCGAGCCGGTCGCTCGAGAAGCGCCGCTCGCCGGGCTCGTAGCGGGCCATCCAGGCGAGCGCGAAGGCGGCGTCGAGCAGCAGCATCGAGAGGATGAAGTGGCCCATCACGAGGCCCGGCGCGAGGTGGTACTTGACGACCAGGGCGCCGAGGATCGCCTGGCAGATGACGCCGAGCGGCAGCAGGGCGCCGAAGAAGGCGAGGTGCCAGCGGAACGGGCGGCGGAACCAGGCGAGCACGCTAGCGGCGATCACGGCGAGGCCGACGAAGCCGGTGAGCAGGCGGTTGCCGTACTCGATCACGGCATGGGTCTCCAGCGGCGGCACCGTGCCGCCGTAGCATTTGGGCCAGTCCGGGCAGCCGAGCCCGGAGCCGGTGAGGCGCACCGCGGCGCCGGTGAGCACGATCAGCGCCAGCGCGATCAGGGCGACTAGCGTGACCTGGGCGTAGCGGTGCGGCGAGATGTCGAGGCGGTCCTTGAGGGAGGTCCCCATGCGTCCTCAGATGATGTCAGCGGCCCGGCCTCGGCCGCGGCGCTCAACCGCCTTTGCCGCCACCCGTGCTCTGCAGCAGGTATTCGACCAGGTCTTCGATTTCTTTCTCCGTCAGCGTCTCTTTGTAGTTGGCCGGCATCACGTTGGCCGGGAAGCCTTTGGCGAGCTCGGCGTTCGGGTCGACGATCGACTGTTCGACCATCGCCGCGCTCTGGCCCGGCAGCACTTCGTCGAGGTCGGGGCCGGTGACGCCGCCCGATCCGGCCTCGGCGAGCACGTGGCAGCCGCCGCAGCCGTTGTTGGCGAAGACCTGGGCGCCGGGGCCGCCGGGAACTTTCGGGGGCGCCGCGCCGGGCACGCCGGCGTACTTACCGACGTAGGCGGCGACGTCGCGGGCGTCCTGGCCCTCGACGATCATCGCCGGCATCGAGTTGGCCGGGTTGTCGGTGCTGGGTCGCGGATATTCGATCTGGGACAGGGTGATGCCCTCGATCGTCGCGTCGTTCTGGCCGGATTCGCGGGCGGCGGCGAAGGCGTCGTCGAGGTTGGGCCCGATCTGCGCCGTCGTGCCCGCCTGTGCCATTTCGTGGCAGGTGCCGCACTTTTCCCCGAACAGGGCGCGGCCGCGCTCCTCGTCGGCGCTGCTGGTGCCGCAGCCGGAGGCCGCGAACGCGGTCGCCGCAAGCGCGGCGAGGGCGAGGAGGGGGCGGATCTTGCTGGTTGGCTTGGGCATCGTCATGCGGCTCGAAGCGCGCCGGAGTCTATAGGTCGAAGCCGCGTCAAACGCGCCTTGTCATGCCTGGCGGTTGGGGTAGGCTTGAGGCGATTCTCACGAGAGCTGCGAACTGCGAAGGGGGAGGGACGAAGTGGAGGTACGGGACGGGATGTCGGAGGTGGTGCTGACCGTCGGCCCATCGCACACGCTGCGCGAGGCGGCGCGGATGATGGTCGAGAAGAGGACCGGCGCGGCGCTGGTCGAGGACGACGAGCGGCCCGTGCCCTGCATCGTCACCGAGCGCGACCTGCTGGAGTCGATCGGGCACGGCCAGGACCCCGATGTCGAGCGCGTCGCCGACCACATGAGCGAGGGCGTCGTCGCCGCCGAGCCGAGCTGGAGCCTCGAGCACGCCGCCTCGGAGATGTCGACCCGCGGCATCCGCCACCTCGTCGTCTTCGACGCGGGCGAGCTGGTCGGGATCCTCTCGATCCGCGACATCGTCCGGGTCTGGACCTCCGACGGTGCGACTTCGGGCATGACGCCCGACTGAGCGCGGCTCAGCGGCTCAGGACTTCGGCGGGGAAATCGTTTCGACGGGGAGCACCGCGCCGCGGACGTGCTGGCGGCGGGGCAGGCTGAAGTAGCCGCCGGTGGCACTGCGGATCATGCTGCGCAGGGCGAAGAGCATGACCACGCCGCCGATGATCGAGTAGATCCAGCCGGGGACCATGAACTCGATGAAGACGCCGCACAGCGTCAGCGCGGCGGCGAAGGCGAAGACGAGCGGCGCCCAGGAGGCGCGCGCCGGGTAGACCATCTCGCCGGGCTCGGGGATGTCGCGGCGCTCGCTCACGATGCGATGTAGAGCATCGCGGCGACGAAGCAGAGGCCGAAGACCGCGGCGGCGAAGCCGCCGGCCACCAGGCCGGCGCGGATGTCCCGTCTCGAGGTCTCGCGATCCACGGCCGGATTTCTACTAGACCAGCCGGTCGAGCGGCATCGCCAGGAAGAGCAGCGCCAGGTAGGCGAGCGAGAAGAGGTAGGTGCGCAGCGCCCAGCGGCGGTCGGCGCTGCGCCACAGCTTCACCGCGCAGTAGATGAAGCCGGCGCCGAGCGTCATCGAGGCGACCAGGTACTCGATCCCGAAGCCGCCGGCGCAGAACGGCAGCTGGGTGACCGCGTAGAGCAGGATCGTGTAGAGCAGGATCTGGCGGCGGGTCTCGTCCTCGCCGCGCACGACCGGCATCATCGGCACGCCGGCCTTGGCGTACTCGTCCTTCATCAACAGCGAGAGCGCCCAGAAGTGGGGCGGCGTCCAGAAGAAGACGATCGCAAAGAGGTAGAAGGCGGTGCCGCTGAGCCCGCCGGTCACCGCCGCCCAGGCGACCAGCGGCGGCACGGCGCCCGCGGCGCCGCCGATGACGATGTTCTGCGGCGTCGAGCGCTTGAGCCAGAGCGTGTAGACGAAGACGTAGCCGAGCAGGCCCGAGAGCGAGAGCGCCGCCGCCAGCGGGTTGACGGTGAGCGAGAGCAGCAGGAAGGAGCAGAGGCCGAGCAGCGAGCCGAAGCCGATCGCGGCGGCGGGGGAGATCCGCCCGCCGGCCACCGGACGGCTCGCGGTGCGGGCCATCTTGCGGTCGATGTCGCGATCGATCGCGTGGTTGATCGCGCCGGCGCCGCCGGCCGAGAGGGCGCCGCCGATGCAGGTCAATAGGACGAGCCCGAGCGAGGGGTCGCCGGCGACGTACATCGTCGTCACCGTGGTCAGCAGCAGCAGCGACTGCACCTTCGGCTTGGTCAGCGTGACCAGGTCACGCAGCAGCGAAGGCGCGGCGGGGCTCTGCGGGATGGCCGCCGTCTGGGCGCCGCTCATCGATCGATCACCGCGGTCAGGCTACCGGCTGCGACTCGCGGGCCTGGGGCCGTTCGGCGCGGGCGCTGCGGTGGGCGATCGCGTCGCGGATGTCGCGCATCGGGCGCGGGCTGCGCACGTCGGGCAGCAGGTCGAAGTTGTGCGGCTCCGGGGGCGAGAGCGCGAACCACTCGAGCGAGTCGCCGTGCCACGGGTCGTGGCCGGCGGGGGCGCCGCCGCTGCGGCTGAGGATCGCGTTGGCGACGGTCATCAGGATCCCGGCGGCGAGCACGAAGGCGCCGATCGTTGCGATCAGGTTGTAGGTGCTGACGCCGGTGCCGCCGAAGAACTTGTAGGCGTCGATCACCTGGCCTTGCTCGGTCCCGGCCAGCATCAGCGGCACGAAGGCGATCAGCGACCCGATCAGCATCGTCCAGAACGAGAGCCGGGCCAGGGTCTCGCCCATCGCCCGCCCGGTCATCTTCGGGAACCACCAGTGCAGCGCCGCGAAGCCGCCGAAGACGGCGCCGCCGATCAGCGCGAAGTGGGTCGCCGCGGTGCTGTCGACGGTGTGCTGCAGGCGCCAGCCGAGCGCGACCAACGAGTGGTTCAGCTCGGTCACCAGGCCGAGCGCGATCGCGACGATCGCTCCGGTCGCGAAGAGCAGCGGCGAGCGCATCCGCACCGTGCCGCCGGCGAGCGTCGCGATCAGGTTGAAGAAGATCAGGCCGAAGGGCACGATCAGCGCCAGCGACATCACCATCGCGAAGTACATCCAGCCGAGCCCGATCGGCGCGGTCAGCATGTTCTGCATCCAGGCGAGCGTGCCGACGACGGCGATCGCGATCAGCGAGCCGATCACGGCGCCGCGGTTGAACAGCGGCTTGCGGGCCGAGGCGGGGACGATCTCGGCGATCGCGCCGAGGGCGAAGATCAGCACCAGCATGTAGCTGCCGGTGTAGAAGATCCAGCTCAGGTGCTGCCAGAGCAGCGGCGAGCCGCCGGAGTCGCCGGCGAAGAAGATCCCGTCGTAGTTGCGGTCGATCAGCAGCATCGCGATCGCGGCCAGCATCACCGGGCCGATCGCGAGCAGCAGCCAGGAGCCGATCGCGGCCGCCCAGGAGAAGATCGGCAGCCGCCGCCAGGCCATCCCGGGGGCGCGCCGGCGGCGCAGCGTCGCGATCAGGTCGATCGCGATCAGGACGAAGCCGAGCGTCGCCAGGCCGGTCGCTGCGGCCCAGGCATCGACGCCGTTGTTGGGCAGGAAGGCGATGCCCGAGAGCGGCGGCAGCGGGTTGACGCCGGCCTCGCTCGGGGTGAAGAGGAAGCCGGCGTAGAGCACGGCGGCGCCGGCGACGAAGAGCCAGGTGCCGATCTGGCCGAGCTGCGGCAGCGCCGTGCCGCGGGCGCCGATCTGCAGCGGCGCCACGTAGTAGAACAAGCCGAGCGCCAGCGGCACGGCGAAGAGGAAGATCGAGGTCGCGCCGTAGAGCGAGAGCATGCGGTTGAAGGTGACCGGCGTGAGGAAGCTGTTCTCCGGCACGACCAGCTGCAGTCGCATCAGCAGCAGCTCGACCAGGGCGATGAAGAGGAAGCCGAGCGCGCCGACGATCAGCACCCGGGCGAGGTCCTTGTGGTCGGCGCTGGTGACGATCTGCGCCCAGCGCGGGCGGCTGCGCGGGTAGCCCGCGGCGATCAGCTCGGGGTTGCGGGCAGGTGCGCTCAAGGGGTCTCCCCGCTGTCGATCAGGTCGACGACGCGGTCCTGCGCCGCCTGGATGTCGTCCTTGGTGGTCTCGATGAAGTCTTCGTACTCCTGCGGCGAGACGACCTCGACCGCGGTGCGCATCGCCGCGTAGGCCTGGCCCGAGAGCGTCGCCGACTGGCCGAGGTAGGTGCCCTCCTCGTCGGCGCGGAAGACGACGTGGCTGGTCTTGCCGGGCACGGCGTCGCTCTTGCCGGCGAGCTCGGGCACGTCCCAGGTGTGGACGACGTCGGTCGAGACGAGGTCGAGCTCGACCGTGGTGTCGACCGGGACGACGAGCTTGTAATAGGAGAAGGCTGCGTTGGGATAGTCGTAGCGCCAGAGCCACTGCTGGCCGGTGGCCTCGATCGTCAGCGGCTCCGAATCGGCGCTCTGCAGGCCGGCGCTACCGGTGGCCGGCGCCTCGCGCGCCTTGTCGGTGTAGACGATGCCGAGCACGAGCATGACCACGGCGAAGGCGCCGAGGGCGCCGCCGGCGCGCAGCTGGGTGCCGATCCCGCCGGTCACCTGGCGCGGCTCGGCGCCGCGCTCGCTGCGGTAGCGGTGCAGCACGTAGAGCAGGCTGCCGACGACCGCGACGAAAAGGATCGTCGCAGCGGCGAAGCCGAACCAGAGCAGGGTGTCGATCTGGTCGGTGCCGGGAGAGTGGGGCGCCAGGGCGGCCAAAGCGCGGCCATTCTAATCACGCAAGGCGGCGCCCCGCGGCCTGCGCATCGATCCGGCAAGGCGCGGCCTGCTCCTATACTCGCCGCCTCCATGCGGACCCGGTCGAGGCCATCTCCGGCGCTGCACAGGGCGGTACGCGCCGGAGCGGTGGCGGCGATCGGCGCCGCGGTCGCGGTGCCGCTGCTGCGCCGACGCGCCCGCATCCCCGCTGCGGCGACGGTCGCCGCCTGCGCCGCCGGCCCGCTCGGGCTCGCCGTGCTGCACCCGCGCTCGCACAAGCGCGACGTCGCGATGTACGCGCTGCAGATGTGGGCCTTCACGATGGTCCACGAGATCCCCTTCGACGACCCCGAGCGGCTGCGCGAGCGGCTGCGGGTCCGCTACCCGATCCGCGTCGACCGCGCGATCGGCTTCGGCCAGTTGCCCAACGTGCGCCTGCAGCGCCGCCTCACCCGCCTGCGCGGGGTCGCCCGCCTCGACCGCTTCCTCGCCTGGATCCACTGGCTCTGGTTCGTCGAGCCCTACCTGGCGCTGGCCTTCATCCTGATCCGCCACCCGGAGCGCTTCCCGCGCGCCGCGCGCCGCCTCGCCGCCGTCTTCGACCTCGGCTGCGTCGTCTACTTCGCGGTGCCGACGGCGCCGCCGTGGTGGGCCTCCGAGCACGGCTACAGCGGCGAGGAAAAGGTGCGGCGGATCATGCAGGAGGTCGGCGAATACACCTGGAAATCGGCCTGGCCGGCGATGTACGGGGCGCTCGGCGGCAACCCCTGGGCGGCGATGCCCTCGCTGCACTTCGCGACCTCGATCAGCGCCGCGACCTCGCTCGCCCGGACCGGCCCCGTCGCCGGCGCGGTCGGCTGGGCCTACGCGCTGACGCTCGGCTTCGCGCTCGTCTACCTGGGCGAGCACTACGTCACCGACCTCGCCGCCGGCGCCGGCCTCGTCGCCGTCTCCCAGCGCGGCGAGTCGCTGGCCGAGCCGGCCGTGATCGCGGTCAATCGACGCCTGCAGAGCCTGGAGCGCCTGGCGAACGGGTAGCTTCTCGGTGTGTCTCCCGAGCAGCCGGCGAATGGAAACGGCGGCTATGAGCTGCCGCTGCTCACCCCGCGGCGGGTCGTGCAGACCCTGCTCGTCGTCCTCGTCCTGCTGATCGGGATCTACTTCCTCTTCCCGAAGCTGGTCGGGCTGGGCAGCTCGCTGAACCGGATCGGCGAAGCGGACCCGGTCTGGATCGCCGTCGCGATCGGCTTCGAGATCGCCGCCGTCGCCACCTACATCGCGATGTTCAAAGCGGTCGTCGGCGGCGACGCCCTGCGACTGCGCTGGAGCGAGACCTACGACATCAACCTCGCCGGCCTGGCGGCGACGCGGATCTTCTCCGCCGGCGGCGCCGGCGGCATCGCGCTCACCTACTGGGCGCTGCGCAAGGCGGGGATGATCAGGCACGAGGTCGCGCGGCGGATGGTCGCCTTCCTCACCCTCCAGTACGTCTTCTACCCGCTGGCGCTGATCGTCTTCGGGGTCCTGCTGCGCACCGGCGTGCTGCCCGGGGAGGACGCGGTCGAGCTGACGATCATCCCCGCCGCGGTCGCCGGCCTGATCCTGCTGCTCGGCGTGCTGGCCTCGCTGATCCCGCCCGACTTCGGGCCCCGCTTCGCCTCCCACGTGCACCGCCCGAAAGCGCGGGCGGTCGCCGACAACGTCGCCAAAGTGCCAGCGCTCGCCGGCGAGGGGTTGCGCTTCGGCTTCGGCCTGCTCGTCCATCCCGGCCGCGGCGGCCTGGCGGTGGTCGGCGCCGCCGGCTACTGGGCGGCCAACATCGGCATCCTCTGGGCCGCGTTCAAGGCCTTCGGCGTGCACGTGCCGCTGGCCGTCGTCGTCCAGGGCTTCTTCCTCGGGATGGTCGGCAACCTCTTCCCGCTCGCGCCCGGCGGGGTGGGGGCCGTCGACGCCGGCATGATCGGCGCCTTCGTCCTCTTCGGCATCCCCGAGGAGACCGTCTTCCCGGCGATCCTGATCTACCGCCTGGTCGCCTTCTGGCTGCCGATCCCGCCCGGGATCGTCGCCTTCTTCCAGCTGCGCAAACGGGTCACACGCTGGGAAGAAGAAGGCCGGCCGATTGACCGGGACGGTACTATACAAAGTGAAGTATTGGACCCCACGGCGGCTAACTAGACTGGTGGCAGACATGGCCGAGAAGAACAAAGTCGAGAACACGATCATCGTCGGCGGCGGCCCCGCCGGCTACACCGCGGCGCTCTACACGGCCCGCGCCAACCTCGAGCCGATCGTCTTCGAGGGCTTCCAGTGGGGCGGCCAGCTGCAGAACACGACCGACGTCGAGAACTACCCGGGCTACCCCGAGGGGATCATGGGCCCGGAGATGATGAACCAGTTCCGCGCCCAGGCGGAGCGCTTCGGCACCCGCTTCGTCACCGACGACGTCGACCGGGTCGAGCTCTCCGACGGCGACGTGCAGCGGGTCTTCCTCGGCGAGGAGGAGCACCGCGCGAAAACCGTGATCCTGGCGATGGGGGCCGAGCCGCGCCGGCTCGGCGTGCCCGGCGAGATGGAGCTGAGCGGCTGCGGCGTCTCCACCTGCGGCGTCTGCGACGGCGCCTTCTTCAAAGGCAAGAAGGTGATCGTGATCGGTGGCGGCGACTCGGCGATGGAGGACGCGATCTTCGTCTCCAAGTTCGCCAGCGAGCTGACGATCGTCAACCGGCGCGACGAGTTCCGCGCCTCGCAGATCATGCTCGAGCGGGCGCGCGAGCAGGCCAACATCGAGCTCAAGACGCCGTTCGTGACGGAGGAGTTCGTCGCCGACGAGAGCGGCAAGAGCCTCGACCACGTCCGCCTGCGCAACGCCGAGACCGGCGAGACCGAGGAGTTCGGCGCCGAAGGCGCGTTCATCGCGATCGGCCACATCCCCAAATCGGAGGTCGTCGCCGACCAGGTCGAGACCGACGAGGACGGCTACATCCGAGTCCAGGCGGGCTCGACCAGGACCAACCTGGCCGGCGTCTTCGCCGTCGGCGACGTCGTCGACCACACCTACCGCCAGGCGGTCACCGCCGCCGGCACCGGCTGCATGGGCGCGCTCGACGCCGAGTGGTACCTGCGCGACACGCCGCCCTCGCCGGAGGCGCACTGGATGCCGGGCGGCGAGCCGACCGAGGTCGCGCCGACCCCGGGGTCCTAGCTGCGAAGCGGCTAGGGTGCTCGCGTGCTTGCGCGACTCGCAGTCGTCTTCCCTTTTCTGCTCGCCATCCTGCTGCCGCCGGCGGGGCTGTTGATCGGGCTCTCGCAACTCGACAAGGACCGTGAACTGGGGCTGCGGCTGATCGCCGTCACGGTGCTCGCCTCGGTCGTCTGGGTGTTCCTGATCGTCAGCTCCTGAGCGCGGCTGCGCTCAGTCGAGCAGCTTCTGCACGACGAAGGTGCGGCTGCCGCTCGGCGTCTCGACCTCGACCGGCTTGCCGGGCTCGGCGTCGAGCAGGGCCTGGCCGATCGGCGACTCGGCCGAGAGGCGTCCGGTGGCCAAGTCGGCCTCGGTGGAGCCGACCAGCGTCCAGGTGTTGACCGCGTCTTTCGATTCGTCGAGGACCTCGGCGGTGCGGCCGAAGCTGAACCTGTCGCCGCCGTCGTCGACCTCCACGACCACGGCGTCGCGCAGCCGTTCGCGCAGCCGCTTGATCCGGGTCTCGAGATGCGCCTGGTCCTCCTTGGCGATGTGATACTCGGCGTTCTCCTTGAGGTCGCCGAGCTCGCGCGCAGCCTTGATCCGCGCCGCCATCTCGGTGCGGCCCGGCCCTTCCAGTTGCTCGATCTCCTCGCGCAGGGCGGCGATCCCCTCCTCGGTGATCGGCTCCCCACCTACATCGGCGCCGCTCATCCAGCGGACAATTGCAGATGCGCCTGTACGGGGTAGGAGAGCCGCTCAGAAGAGCACGGAGACGAGCGCACCAACGCCGGCTGCAAGCAGGGTGATCATCCCGGCCCAGCCGATCCGGGCGATCGTCTTGTGGATCGAGACCATCTCTCCGTACAGGTCTTTGCGCAGCGTGTGGATCTCGCCCCGCAGCTCCTTGCCCTGCTCCTTGATCGCACCTTCGACCTTTTCGAAACGCTGGTCGACGTCGTCGAAGCGCCGATTCATGTTGGCGGACAGGTCGTCCAAGCGGTCGTCGGTCCAGCTTTCTCGCATCGCCTCCATGCCTCCACCATAGGGATCGCGGCGTGGTCCGTGGGCCACAAAAGGTAACAGAAGTGTAATTTATTGTCTCAAATGACAAAAGTCTGAATCGACGACCAGTCTGCGGCGATGCTCTAGGGTCGGAGCACGCCCGACTGCAGCCACATCGACTCGATCCAGCACTTCGACCTGCCGGCCGAGATCGAGGGCTGCGAGGAGTGCCTGGCGCAGGGGACGCGGTGGGTCCATCTGCGGATGTGCCAGAGCTGCGGCCACATCGGTTGCTGCGACAACTCCGCGGGCAGGCACGCGACCGGCCACCACCGCGACAGCGGCCACCCGATCGCCCGCTCGGCTGAGCCGGGCGAGGACTGGAGCTGGTGCTACGTCGACGAGGAGGTCTTCCGCCTCAGCCGCGGCTGAGGCTCAGGTGCGCGGAGTGACTATCGGGAAGCGGGGGTCGGGCTCTTCGAGCAGGCCGAGCAGCTCGCCGATCTTCTCGCCGTCGCCCTCGATCTGCAGGCGGCCGTTCTCGGCGAGCTCGACCACGTCGGCGGTTTTGAGCAGCAGCTGATCGAGCGCCTTGCGGTCGACCAGCAGGGCGGCGTCTGCGGCGGGGTCGTGGCGCCCCGGCCGGTGGCGCAGGACCCCGTTGCGGACGAAGATCGAGTGGGCCTCGTCGGGCTCGGCGATCACCCAGTCGATCCGCAGCTCGGTCTCCCAGGCGCGCGGCCCGTCGAGCCGGACGGCCATCGCGTCGAGCAGCTGGGCGACCGAGAGGTGGGCGACGACGTCGGCGGGGGCGGTCGAGGTCGGCGTGCCGCCGACTCCCTCGCGCAGCTCCTTCGCACCCATCAGGTAGAAGTTGCGCCAGGTCGCGTTGACCGCGCCGAAGCCGAGCCGTTCGAGCGCTTCGGCCTGCAGCTCGCGCGCCGCCTCGTTCTCGGGCTCGGCGAAGACGACGTGGTTGACGACCTCGGCGACCCAGCGGTAGTCGCCCTGCTCGAACGATTCCCGCGCCCGCGCCAGCACCGCCTCGGCGCCGCCCATCGACTCGACGTAGCGACGCGCGCGCTCGCGCGGCGGGTGCTGCCAGAGGGTCGCCGGGTTGCCGTCGAACCAGCCCATGTAGCGCTGGTAGATCGCCTTCGCGTTGTGGCTGACCGAGCCGTAGAACTCGCGGCAGTGCCACTCCTCGGCGAGGCTCGGCGGCAGCTCGAGCAGCTCGGCGATCTCGGCGCCGGTGTGGCCCTTGTTGAGCAGGCGCATGGTCTGGTCGTGCAGGTAGAGGTAGAGGTCGCGCTGCTTGCCGAGCAGCTCGGCGATCTGCTCGCGGCCCCAGCAGGCCCAGTGGTGGCCGCTGAAGAGGACCTCGGACTCGGCGCCGTAGAGCTCGATCGTCTCGTCGAGGTAGGCGGCCCAGACGCGCGGGTCGCGGACCAGGGCGCCGCGCAGGGTGAGGATGTTGTGCATCGAACGGGCGACGTTGTCGGCGACGCAGAGCGCCCGCGCCGCGGGGAAGTGGATGTTCATCTCCGCCGGCGCCTCGGTCCCGGGCGTGAGCTGGAAGCTCATCTCGACCCCGTCGACGACCTCGGTCTGACCGCTGGCGCCGATCTCGGTCGTCGGTGGGATCAGGGTGATCCTGCCGAGCGAGGTGGTCTGGCCGAGCCCGGCGCCGACCTGCCCCTCGGGCCCGCGCTCCAGCAGCGCCCCGTACATGTAGCCGGCGCGGCGGCCCATCGCCGTGCCGGCGAAGACGTTCTCGCTGACCGCGTGCTCGAGGAAGCCGCTCGGGGCGAGCACCGGCACGCGGCCGGCCTCGACCTCCTCGGCCGAGACGACGCCCTTGGCGCCGCCGAAGTGATCGACGTGGCTGTGGGTGTAGACGAGGCCCGTGACCGGGCGATCGCCGCGGTGCTCGCGGTAGAGGGCCAGGGCGGCGGCCGCGGTCTCGGCGGAGATCAGCGGGTCGATCACGACGATCCCCCGCTCGCCCTCGATCACGTGCATGTTGGAGAGGTCGAAGCCACGCAGCTGGTAGAAGCCCGGCGCCAGCTCGAAGAGGCCGGCGATCCGGGTCAGTTGGCCCTGGCGCCAGAGGTCGGGGTGGACGGTCGCGGGGCGCTCGCCGTCGAGGAACTCGTAGGAGCGCAGGTCCCAGACGGCGCGGCCGCGCTCGTTCTCGACCACGGGCGGGTCGAAGGCGGCGACGAGCCCGCGGCGCGCCTGCTCGAGATCGCCTTCGCTCACCGGCTCCGGCTCCCGGAGGAGGCGAGCTGCGGCGCCGGGCGGTAGGCCTCGCCGTGGCGCCCGCGCAGCTCCTCGAGCAGGGCGGCGGCGCGCTCTGCGCCGATCAGCTCGGTCAGCTCGAGCGGGCCGCGCGGCCAGTTGAATCCGAGCCGCATCGCCGTGTCCATGTCCTCGGGCGAGCCGACCTGCTCTTCGAGCGCGAAGGCGGCCTCGTTGGCGATCTGGGCGAAGAGGCGGGGCAGGATCGCCTCCGCGGCGGGGTCGATCTTCGCCAGCTCGGCCGGGTCCAGCGTCGGCGCCGCGATGCCGAGCTCCGGGTCGGGCGGGCGGTGGGGCCCGTCCTCGTAGGAGTAGAAGCCGTGTCCGCCCTTGCGGCCGCGCAGCCCTTCGTCGACCATCCGCGTCTGGATCTCACTCGGCCGCCAGCGCTCCGGCTCGCCGCCCTGGCGGTAGAAGGAGCGGGCGACGCTGAGGTTGACGTCGAGGCCGATCAGGTCGATCAGCTCGAACGGCCCCATGCGGAAGCCGCCGCCGAGGCGGACGACGCGGTCGATCGTCGCCGCGTCGGCGATGCCCTCGGCGAGCATCCGCAGCGACTCGAGCCCGAACGGGCGGGCGAGGCGGTTGGCGATGAAGCCCGGGCTGTCCTTGGCGCGGATCGGGGTTCGCCCCATCCGCCGGCCGGCCTCCGTCGTCGCCTCCAGCGCGGCGGCGTTCGAGCGCTCGGTGGCGACGACCTCGACCAGCTTCATCAGCGCCGGCGGGTTGAAGAAGTGCATGCCGACGACCCGCTCGGGCTGCGGGACCTCGGCGGCGATCTCGCGCACCGGCAGCGAGGAGGTGTTGCTCGCGAGGATCGCGCCGCCACCGCAGGCCCCCGCCAGGGCGGCGAACAGCTCGCGCTTCAGCTTCAGGTCCTCGGGCGCCGCCTCGACGATCAGGTCGCATTCGGCGAGGTCGCCGAGGTTGGCGGCGGCGCCGGTGCGGGCGTCGGCCTCCTCGGCCTCCTGCTCGCTCCAGCGCCCTTTCTGCGCACCCTTTGTCAGCGCCCCGCGCAGGCGTTCGATGCCGGTCTCGAGCGCTGCCGGGACGGGGTCGTGCAGGCGGGTCTCGTAGCCGCCGAGGGCGGCGATCTGGGCGATCCCGGCGCCCATCGTGCCGGCGCCGACGACGCCGACCCGCTCGACCGTCACTTCCCCTCGAAGCGCGGCTCGCGCTTTTCGAGGAAGGCCTGCATGCCCTCGACCCGGTCCTCGGTCGCCATCGCGATCTCGTACAGCCGGCGCTCGTTCTCGAGCCCGGCGGAGAGCGCCGTCTCCTCGGCCGCCAGCACCGCCTGCTTGCCGAGCCGGGCGGCGATCGGCGGGCGTTCGGCGACCGTGCCGGCCAGCTCCATCGCCTCCTCCAGCCAGCGCTTTTTCTTCGCCACCTTGTTGACCAGGCCCATCTCCTGCGCCATCTTGGCGTCGAACTGGCGCCCGGTGAGGACGTACTCCATCGCCAGCTGCTTGCCCAGCACCCGCGCCAGGCGCTGGCTGCCGCCGCCGCCGGGGATGATCCCGAGGGTGATCTCGGGCTGGCCGAAGCGGGCGGTCTCGGAGGCGACGATCATGTCGCAGGCCAGCGCCAGCTCGCAGCCGCCGCCGAGGGCGAAGCCGGAGACAGCGGCGATCAGCGGCGTCTTGACTGCGGTGACGCGGCGCCAGAAGGAGGCGGCCGGGTGGCTCAGCGACTCGGCGAAGCTGCGTTCGCTCAGCGCCTTGATGTCGGCGCCGGCGGCGAAGACCTGCTCGGAGCCGGCGATCACGATGCAGCGCACCTCGGGGTCGGGATCGAGCCGCTCGAGCTCGGCGGCGAGGGTCTCCATCACCTCCGGCGAGAGCGCGTTGCGCGCCTCCGGCCGGTTGAGGCGCAGCAGCGCGACGTGCCCGTCGCGCGAGCTCTCGACCAGCTCGGCCATCAGTCCTTGCCTGTCAGACACCAAGTGTCGGCTTCGTTCACTGCACGAGGAATCAGATCGTGACGTTTGTTCACTCCGCCTCCAAGGGAGTCATCGCATTTATCCCGGTGGCGGCGCGGCCGATGATCAGTTTCTGGATCTGCGAGGTGCCCTCGTAGAGGGTGGTGACGCGGGCGTCGCGCAGGTAGCGCTCGACCGGGTAGTCGTCGACGTAGCCGGCGCCGCCGTGCACCTGGATCGCCAGGTTGGCGCATTCGACCGCGGACTCGGTCGCGTAGAGCTTCGCCACCGAGGTCTCGGTCGTGTTCGGCTTTCCTTCGTCCTTGAGCGCGCCGGCCCGGTAGACCAGCATCCGTGACGCGTCGCGCTTGACGATCATCTCGGCGATCATCTCCTGGACCAGCTGGAAGCGGGCCAGCGGCACGCCGAACTGCTTGCGCTCGGTCGAGTAGGCGACCGAGGCGTCGACGCAGCCGTCGCAGATCCCGACGCAGCCGGCGGCGACGCTGTAGCGGCCGTTGTCGAGCGCGCTCATCGCGACTTTGAAGCCGTCGCCGACCTCGCCGAGCAGCGCGTCCTCGCCGACCTCGACGCCGTCGAGCGAGAGCTCCGCCGTGTCGGAGGAGCGCAGGCCGAGCTTGCCGTGGATCTCCTGCGTGGTGAAGCCGTCGGCGGCGGTCGGCACGAGGAAGCAGGCGAGGCCGCGGTGCTTCTTCTCGGGGTCGGTCTGGGCGAAGATCAGCGCGACCTCGGAGAAGTTGCCGAGCGAGATCCACATCTTCTGGCCGCTGATCGACCAGCCCGAGTCGGTCCTGGTCGCGCGGGTGCGCAGGTTGGCGGCGTCGGAGCCGGTGTCGGGCTCGGTCAGGCCGAAGCAGCCGAGCGCCTCGCCCGAGCAGAGCCGCGGCAGCCACTTCTGCTTCTGCTCCTCGGTTCCCCAGCGCTCGATCGAGCCGGCGACGAGCGAGGTCTGCACCGAGACCACGGTGCGGGCCGAGGAGTCGGCGCGGCCGACCTGCTCGACGATCAGGCCGTAGCCGAGATAGTTGAGGCCGCGGCCGCCGTACTGCTCGGCGACCGGGGCGCCGAGGTAGCCGACCTCGCCCAGCTTGCTCGCCAGCTCGCGGTCGAAGCGCCCGGCGCGGTCGTTCTCCTTGACCCGCGGCAGGATCTCCTTGTCGGCGAATTCGCGCGCCGATTCGGAGATCAGGCGCTGCTCGTCGCTCAGCTGGAAGTCCATCTCACCGTCTCCTTCTCGGTTGCGCTCGTCAGGGTCAAAGCTCGCGCCCCAGGGTCGCGGCGAAGGCCTCCTGGGCCTCGCGGGTGCGCGGGCCGGGGCACTCGCCGAGCGTGGCGCCGTCGATTGCGGCGACGGCTTGGATCTCGCGCGTGGTCGAGGCGAGGAATGCCTCCTGCGCGGCGCGTAGGTCGGCGACCGGCCAGGCGCCCTCCTCGACCTGCAGGGCCTTGACCAGGCGGTCTCGGGTGATCGACTCGAGCACGCCGTTGTCGAGCGAAGGGGTGCGCAGGCCGCCCTGGGGAGAGACCCAGAAGATCGCCGAGGTCGGCGGCTCGAGCACTGTGCCGTCGGGGGTGACGAGCACCGCCTCGTCGGCGCCCTGCGCCTTGGCCAGGCGGGTTGCCTGCATGTTGGCGGCGTAGGAGAGCGACTTGACCCCGTTGAGGATCACGCTGGGGGAGTAGGTGACGGTGGCGACCGCGAGGCTCTCGGCGTGGGCGGGGATCGGCTCGACCGCGGCGATGCGGCGGCCGCCGCGGGTGACGATCAGGCGCAGCTGCCCGTCGGGGCCACCGGCCTCGGCCAGCAGGGCCTCGATCTCGCGCTCCAGCGCCGCGCGGTCGAAGGAGAGCTCGATCGCCGCGGCCGAGCGCTCGAGCCGGTCGAGGTGGTCGACGAGCGCGAACGGCCGGCCCTCGTAGAGGCGGATCACCTCGAACGCTCCGTCGCCCCGGTAGAGGCCGTCGTCCTTCATCGGCACCAGCGCCTCCGCGGTCGGGGTCACCGTCCCGTCGACGCTTGCCATCTCTTTCGGCCCCTCGGTCATCGCCGCGCGAGGCTACCTGAACCATTGTCCCCCTTATAGGGGGTACAAAGTTCCATCGAAGATTTAGACCGCTTCGAACACAGTGGCCAGGCCCTGACCGACGCCGACGCACATCGTCGCGATCCCGTAGCGGCCGTCGCGGCGGCGCAGCTCACGGACGACGGTGCCGGCGAGGCGGGCGCCGGAGCAGCCGAGCGGGTGGCCGAGCGCGATCGCGCCGCCGTTGACGTTGAGCCGCTCCTCGTCGATGCCGAGCTCGCTGGCGCAGGCGAGCACCTGCGAGGCGAAGGCCTCGTTGAGCTCGATCAGGTCGATCTGGTCGAGCTCGAGGCCGGCGGCGGCGAGCGCGCGCGGCACGGCGACGGCGGGGCCGATGCCCATGTGGGCGGGGTCGACGCCAGCGACACCGGTGGCGACGACGCGGGCGAGCGGCTCGGCGCCGAGCTTCTCGGCCCCGGCCTCGGAGGCGACCAGCAGGCAGGCGGCGCCGTCGTTGAGGGTCGAGGCGTTGCCGGCGGTGACCGTGCCGCCCTCGCGGAAGACCGGGCGCAGCGCCGCCAGCTTCTCCGCCGATGCGTCGGCGCGCGGGCCCTCGTCGGCCTCGACCAGGACGGTCTCGCGGCGCCCTTTCGGCGCCTCGACCGCGACGATCTCCTCGGCGAAGCGGCCGGCCTCGGCGGCGGCGACCGCGCGCTCGTGGCTGCGCAGGGCGAAGGCGTCCTGGTCCTCGCGGCTGACCCCGTAGCGCTCGGCCACGTTCTCGCCGGTCTCGCCCATCGACTCGGTCGAGACGCCGAGCTCGGCCATGCGCGGGTTGACGAAGCGCCAGCCGAGCGTCGTGTCGTGCATCGTCTGCTCCCCGCGCGGCAGCCCGCGCTCGGGCTTGCCGACGACCCAGGGCGCGCGGCTCATCGACTCGACCCCGCCGGCCAGGTAGAAGTCGCCCTCGCCGAGCTTGACCGCGCGGGCGGCGCAGTTGACCGCCTCGAGGCCGGAGGCGCAGAGCCGGTTGACAGTGGCGCCGGGGACGCTGTCGGGCAGGCCGGCGAGCAGCGCCGCCATGCGGGCGACGTCGCGGTTGTCCTCGCCGGACTGGTTCGCGGCGCCGAAGTAGACGTCGGTTATCCGCTCGGGGTCGACGCCGCTGCGCTCGACGACAGCGCGGATCGTGTGTGCGGCGAGGTCGTCGGGGCGGACGCCGGAGAGTGCGCCGCGGTAGGCGCCCATCGGCGTGCGCAGCGCCTCGACTATGTAGGCCTCGGGCATCCAGGGCATTAAAGGCGACGGGCCGCGGCGGCGTATCCTCGGGGCATGGGATTTGCCCTGCTCACGATGGGGATGCTCGCCGCGATCATCGGCGTGTTGGCCCTGGTCGGCCACTTCTACAAGGGCAGCACCGCCGACCTGGTCGACTGGAAGCCGACCCGCAGCCCCGAAGTCGAGGCGCAGAACGAGCTCGACGACGTGCGCCAGATGCTCGATGCCCAGAACGAGATGCGCCGCCGCCGCGGCGCCACCGAGATCGACGAGCGGAAGCTCAGGGTCGAGGTCGAAGAGGAGGAGCTGGAGCGGCTCCGTCGCGGCGACCCGTTCGGGGCTTGAGGCCGGGCGGGCGTGGCGCGGGCGCTGATCGTCGGTTGCGGCTGCCGCGGGCGCGAGCTCGGCGGGCGGCTGCTGGCGGAGGGCTGGCAGGCGCGCGGCACGAGCCGCAGCGAGGGCGGCCTGGTGGCGATCGAGGCGGCTGGGATCGAGCCGGCGCTCGCCGACCCGGCGCAGCCGGGCAGCGTGCTCGACCTCGTCGGCGATGTCGCCGCTGTCTACTGGCTGCTCGGCTCGGCGACGGGCTCGGCAGAGAACCTGGCCGAGATCCACGGCGACCGGCTCGAGCGCCTACTCGAGCGGCTGGTCGAAACCCCGGTGCGCCGTTTCGTCTATGAGGCGAGCGGCAGCGTCGACGCCGCGCTGCTGGTGCGGGGGGCCGCGATCGTCCGCGCCGCCGGCGAGCGCTGGCGCATCCCGGTCACCGTCGCCGACCGCGAGGTCGATATAGCTAAACTCGGATAGGAATTAAGGTCAATTGCTGAAGAGCGAGAATTCCCCGAAAGGAGCTGATCCCCGATGGCGCTGCAGCTTGGTGACGTAGCACCCGACTTCGAGGCCGAGACGACCGAGGGCCCGATCAGCTTCCACGAGTGGCTCGGCGACTCCTGGGCCGTCCTCTTCTCGCACCCGAAGGACTTCACCCCGGTCTGCACGACCGAGCTCGGCTACATGGCGAGCATCGAGCCGGAGTTCGCCAAGCGCGGCGTCAAGATCCTCGGCCTCTCGGTCGACCCGCTCGGCAAGCACGAGGACTGGGCCAACGACATCGCCGAGACCCAGGGCACGGCGCCGAACTACCCGATCGTCAGCGACGCCGACTTCGAGATTTCGAAGGCCTACGGGATGCTGCCGGCCGACGTATCCGGCGATCCCGGCGACCGCACTCCAGCCGACAACCAGACCGTGCGCAACGTCTTCGTTATCGGCCCCGACAAGAAGATCAAACTGATCCTCGTCTATCCGATGACGACCGGGCGCAACTTCGACGAGGTCCTGCGCGTGATCGACTCGCTGCAGCTGACCGCGAACCACAAAGTCGCGACCCCGGCCCAGTGGCAGGACGGCGACGACGTGATCATCGCCGGCTCGGTCTCCAACGACGAAGCGAAGGAGAAGTACCCCGACGGCTGGGACGAGCCCCGTCCCTACATCCGCATCGTGCCGCAGCCCGACAAGGCTGCCTAGCCGAGGCGCTCCAGCAGGTCGCCGAGGATTCGCGCGGTCGCTCCCCAGATCATCTGGCCTTCGACCTCGTAGGTCGGCGTGTGAATGGGGACGCCGCGGCGGATCAGGCGGCGCATCGCGTAGCCCTCGCGCAGCTTCGCCAGCGAGAAGGCGAGCACGGTCTCGACCTCGGCCGGGTTGGGCTCGAGGTCGAGCTCGCCGGGGTGGGGGATGCGGCCGACGAAGGGGTGGATGCGGTAGCCGGTGACGAAGGTACGGGCGGTCGCCAGCTGCTCGCCGATCTCGACCCGACCCGGGTCGAGGCCGATCTCCTCCTGCGCCTCGCGCAGCGCGGTCGCGGCGAGGTCGGCGTCGGCCTCGTCCCTGCGCCCGCCGGGGAAGGAGATCTCGCCGGCGTGGCGCCGCATGTCGGCGCGCCGCTCGGTGAAGACCAGCCCCGGCTCGTCGGGCCAGCCGTAGAGCGGCAGCAGCACCGCGGCGTCGGTCATTGGCGCGTTTCCGGTCCTATGGACGGGAAACGCGCCATGCAGGTCAGACGATGACCTGAACCGTGCCGCCGTCGACCGACCATGCGGCGCCGCTGACGTAGGAGGCGCGCTCGGAGCAGAGGAAGACGATCGCGGAGGCGATCTCCTCGACCGCGGCGAGGCGGCCGATCGGACGCTTGCCGCCGGCGGTCTCCAGCGCCTCTTCGCGGCTCCCGGCGCCCGACATCTGCTGCGACTGGTCGAGCAGGCCGCCCGGCTCCATCCAGAGCTCGGCTTCGACCGGGCCGGGGCAGATCGCGTTGACCAGCACCCCCCGCTTCGCATAGCGGTCGGCGAAGAGGCGCGAGAGCGAGAGCTCGGCCGCCTTCGCCACCGAGTACTCCGGCATCGCCGCCGAGGGCCGCTTGCCCGCGGTCGAGCAGACGTTGACGACCCGCCCCCAGCCGCGCTCGGCCATCGGCGGGGCGGCGGCGCGCATCGCCCGCAGCGGCGCCATCACGTTGAGCTCGTATTGGGCGCGCCAGTCCTCGTCGGGCACCTCGTCGATGTCGCGCCACTGCGCCGAGCCGGCGTTGTTGACGAGCACGTCGAGGGCGCCGAACTCGCTGGTCGCGGCGGCGAGCATGCGCTCGCCGGCATCGTCGGCGGTCACGTCGAGCGCCAGCGGCTCGGCCCGTCCGCCCGCCGCGGCGCCGGCCGTGGCCGCCTCCTCGACTGCCGCCGCGAGCCGCTCCTCGTTGCGCCCGACCAGCAGCACGCTCGCGCCCTCTTCGCAGAGCAACCGCGCGGTCTCGCGGCCGATCCCGCGGCTGGCGCCGGTGACGACGCAGGCGCGTCCGCTCAGGCCCAGATCCACCTAGGCCTCCTCGATCTCGTCGGAGACCGCGACCGGGGTCTCAGCGGCGACGACCTGGTGGACGGGGCACTTGCGGGCGATGACGAGGAGCTTCTCGCGCTGCTCCTCGCTCAGCCCGGCCGGCAGGCGGATCGTCGCCGCGAACGAGCTCGGCGTGAACTTCTCGTACTCGACGTTGACCTCGACCTCGACCGCGCCAATGTCCCACTCCTTGCGCTGCGCGTACATCTCCATCGTGATCGCGATGCAGCTCGCCAGGCCGGCGGCGAGCAGGCGGGTGGGGGCGGGGCCGGCGTCGGTGCCGCCGGCGACCGCGGGCTCGTCGACGACGAGGGTGTGGGCGCCGTCCTCGATCTCGACGTCGTGGACGAAGCCCTCGCGGCGGCGGGCGACGACCTTCACCGGCTCAGCCCTTGCCGCGGCCCTCGAACAGGGCCGGGTCGTCGACGTCGGCGTAGCGCGCCATCGCGTAGGCGAGGTCGGAGGCGCGGTTGACGAAGTGGATCACGGTCTCGGCCGCCAACTCGCCTTCCTCGTTGAGGGCGCTGATGCGGCGCTCGGCGCGGCGGATCGTCGTGCGCGCGACGTCGAGCTGGGCGGAGAGCTGGTTGCCGCCGGGGATGACGAACTTGGGCGGCAGCTCGACCCGGTCCATGTAGCGGTCGATCGCGACCTCCATCTCGCCCACCATCGCCTCGGTCGTGCGGCTGACGCCGTCCTCGAGCCGCTCGCTCGCCTCTGGCGCGGTCGCCAGCTCGGCGCCGGCGACGAAGATGTCGTCCTGGAGGCGGAGGACGTCGGCAGCGAGCTCGGCCTGCTCGGGCCCGCAGAGGGCGCGGGCGACGCCGAGCTGCGAGCAGGCTTCGTCGAGCGCGCCGTAGGCCTCGGTGCGGCCGTGGTGCTTGGGCACGCGGCCGCCGTACCAGAGCGAGGTGCTGCCGTCGTCGCCTTTCTTGGTGTAGATCTTGACCACGGTGGCCCGATCCTACGCCGTGGGGGTCAGCCGACCGGGTTGAAGACCAGCCCGGTGAGCACCTTGGGGAAGAAGTAGGTCGACTTCGGCGGCATGTTCTCGTCGCTTTCGCAGATCGCCTTGACCTGGTCGACCGGGATCGGGCGCAGGATGAAGGCGACGTCGTATGTGCCGCTGTCGAGCAGCGAGAGCGAGTCCTCGACGCTTTTCGAGTAGCCGAGCCCGCGCTTGGCGAGGATGTCGTCTTCGCTGAGGCCGGCGATGCCCTTGAGCACGAGCGTCTCGAGGATCGCGGCGTCGAGGCGGCGGTAGGCCTCGGGCTTGCCGGCGAGCTGTTCGTCGAGCGCGGCGATCGCGCTCTGCTTGAGCCGCAGGCGGAAGGCCTTCTTGTGGAAGGAGTCGTAGAGGCCGAAGACGCCGGCGCCCTCCTCGCCGAGCGGGTCGAGCCGGTCCACCGGCACCTCGGTCGCGTCGAAGAGCTCGCGCAGGCCCTCGCCGAGGCGGCGCTGGCGCTCGGGGTCGTCGGCGAGGCCGGAGAGCAGGCGGTGGGTGGGGAAGACGGTGAGGCCGGGGTCGTCGAGCCCGGTCAGCGCCATCAGCGTGTACGCGTGGTCGCCCTCGCCGCCGACCTCGTCGCGGTAGGCGATCGCGGTCTCGTAGCGGTGGTGCCCGTCGGCGATCAGCAGCTGGGCGTCGCCGAGGCGCTCGCTGACGGCGGCGAGGACGTCAGGGTCGCCGACCCGCCAGAGCCTGGTCACGGTGCCGCCTTCGTCGGTGGCCTCCCCCCAGGGCTCGGCGCCCTCGATTGCCGGCGCGACCAGCGGCCAGGCGTCGGTGGTGCTGAGCGAGAAGATCGGCGAGAGGTTGTGCTTCGTCGCGTGGGTGAGGTCGAGCCGGTCCTTCTTCGGCCCCGGCAGCGTGCGCTCGTGGGGGAGGACCTGGCCGGCGGAGAAGTCCTCGACCCGGACCCGGGCGAGGATGCCGTGGCGGGTGCGCGGCGTGCCGTCGGGCCCGGTGTAGTCCTGGGTCATCGCCCAGATCGCCGGCTCGGAGTCGGTCACCAGCGCGCCGGCCTCGCGCCACTCGGCGATCAGCCCGGCGGCGCGCTCGTAGGGGTCATCCTCGGTCTGCTGCGGCCCGGTCTCGCCGTAGGGTTTGGGCAGGTCGATCGCGACCGCGTTGTAGGGCGAGCGCCCGAGCAGCTCCGCCCGCATCGCCGCGTCGATCACGTCGTAGGGCGGCGCCGCCACGTCCTGCAACGACCCGGCCACCCCCAGGTCGTAGTGAGTCGCATAGATCGGGCGCACGTCGGCCATCGCGGGCGGCACGCTAACGGTTCGCGTCGTCCGACGCCGATGAGAACATACGTTCGATCAGGGGATGGCGTATCCGGCTTACATCAGGGAAAAGGCAAGGCAGCTCCGCAGCGAGCGCAAGCTGACGATCGACGAGCTCGCCGAGCGCCTGGCGATCCCCCGCACGACGGTCTACTACTGGGTCAAAGACCTCGAGATCGAGACGACGGAAAGCGAAACGCTTGCGTCGAGGCGGGCCGGAGAAGTGAGCCGCGAGATGCACGCGCGACTCAGGGGAGCCGCGTATGAACAGGGGAAAGCGGAATATCCGACGCTCTCGGCTGAGCCGACTTTCCGCGACTTCGTCTGCATGTACATCGGCGAGGGCTACAAGCGAAATCGCAACGTCGTCTCGATCTGCAATTCCGATCCAGCGGTAATCCGACTGGGCACGTATTGGATCTGCAGGCTCGCCGCCAATCCGGTGTCGTATTCGTTCCAGCATCACGCCGATCAGAAGCCAGGCGAACTGTGCGCGTTCTGGGGCAAGCTCGTGGATGTCGATCCGGCGGCGATCAGGTTCCAGCGAAAGTCGAACAGCGGCAAGCTGACCGGCAGAACTTGGCGTTCCAAATATGGCGTCCTTCAGGTCCGTGCCTCCGACACGTATCTACGTGCACGCCTGGAGGCCTGGATGGACGCCGTCCGGGGCGATTGGCCCTAGAATGGGCTAATCGGGGCGTAGCTCAGTCTGGTCAGAGCGCCCGCTTTGGGGGCGGGAGGATTCGCTGGTTCAAATCCAGCCGCCCCGATTAGGCACGATCATTAGGGCCGTACTTGAACCCGACAGCGATGGTGGCAGCGATCAAAACGCCGGGAGTGTCTGCCTGGGCCGGATATCAGTCAGACGATGTCGACCCGACTGCCCGAGGGGAGCACTGCTTCGAGCTTGATGTCCATGGCATCGAGGAGCAGGAACGCGTTCTCGGTGGTCGGGTTCGCGGTCTCGGCCGTGAGCATGCGCCGGACGCTGGCTGCGTCGAGGCCGGCCCGCTCGGCGAGGTCCTTCTTGGAGAGCTTCTCCGCCTCGCGTACGGACTCCAGGGTGCTGAGGAGCTTGTTGCGCGCAACGAGTGCCTTCACGCGGCGCTCGTAGTCGCCCCTGTCCTTGCTGGGAATAAGGGAGGCAAGGGCGGCTTCGTGAGGATTCCGAGGCTTGGTCATGGACGCAGGCTAGCGCGTCCGTTGCATGAATGCAACACGAGTCAACGAGTGGCCTCTGTTCGTTGGTTGCAGTCAATACACTCCGCAGATGCGATGGGAGGTCGAGTGGCTCGTGGACCGGAGCGAGGAGCCCGCATCAATCCCTGCCTACAGGTTCTTGAAGGCCTTGCCGGTCAACGTCCGGGTCCAGCTTCTCGCGATCTTGGAGGCCGTCAAGACGACGGGCCCCGATCAATGGGCCGACCGCCACAGCCACTCGCCGATGAAAGGGGACCTGGCCGATCTTCACGAGGTGCGCGACAAGCAGGGGGAGACGCTTTACCGCCTGTTCGTGCTCTGGCAACGCAAGGAGCGCCGCGTGGTGATCGTCGACGGGCGGGCGAAGGCGAACAAGACGAAGTTGTCGGAGGCCGAATACGAGACTGTGCGTGTCCTAGCGGCGAAGATCGCCGACGACCCTCCGCCGTTTGCCTCGGTCGATGACTTCATCCAGGCCGATCTCAAGGCATCGGCTCAGTCGCTGCTCTAGCCGAGGCGCTGGATCAGGCTCTTGACTTGGTTCAAATACCGTCCGGTTAGGGCGATATCTGAGCATCGTTCGAACGGTGAATCTCGTGTCCGCGGGCGCCGTGATTGGGCCTGGACGCTTATCCACTCAAGGAATTGGCTGGAAATGACCGATAGCGGCGGCATGGAGGAGCAATCGTCCGCCAATCCTCGCCGTCGCGAACGGGTTGTCTTCGAGACCGATCGCAGCCTCGTCATCGGCGATGTGACGCTGCCGCCCGAGGGCTACCAGAGCCGCTTCTCCGACGCCGTCAATCGCGGCGACGTCGCCTTCATCCCGTTGGTCGACGTCGAGATCTCGCCGCTCGGCGGCGGCGAGCCCGAACGGCGCGACTTCATCGTCCTCGCCAAGGAACACGTGCGGCTCGCCTATCCGCTCGACGAGGCCGACTGGCGCTAGCCAGCCGTCAGGCAGTCTCGGCCCGGCGCTTGCCGCCACCGGCGAAGGCGCCGATGTCGACGAGGAAGGCGAAGATGACGATGAACCAGCCGAAGCCGGTGACGCCGTCGTCGAAGGACCACATCACCGCGTAGGCCAGCGTCGTCCAGGGCAGCAGGAAGAAGCCGAGGAAGGGCAGGATCCAGGTATCGAAGGAGCGGCTGAGCAGGTCGCTGAAGAGGAAGATCGCGAACAGCGCCAGACGCGGCGAGATCAGGGCGAAGAGTAGGACGAGGCAGCCGATGCGGGAACGCTACCTTGTAGGGACGATGCTCTTCGGTCGCAAGAACGCTGAGATGCCTGCGCCCGAGGACACGCTGCCGGGCCGCAGCGAGTCGGCCTTCGACGTTCCCGAGCGCCACGCTGTGCTCGATGCTCCGCTGAAGCCGCCGTTTCCCGACGGAATCGAGGCCGCCTACTTCGCGCTCGGCTGCTTCTGGGGCGCCGAGCGGCTCTTCTGGGTGCTCGACGGCGTCTACACGACCGCGGTCGGCTACATGAACGGGACCACGCCGAACCCGACCTACGAGGAGGTCTGCTCGGGGCGGACCGGCCACGCCGAGGCGGTGCTGGTCGCCTTCGACCCGGCGAAGGTCTCCTACGCCGAGCTGCTCGAGGTCTTCTTCGAGGAGCACGACCCGACCCAGGGCATGCGCCAGGGCAACGACGTCGGCACCCAGTACCGCTCCGGCATCTACTTCACCGGCGACACGCAGAAGGCGACGGCGGAGATGGCGCGCGCGACCTACGACGAGGCGCTGCGCGCCGCCGGGCACGAGCCGATCACGACCGAGATCGAGCCCGCCGGGCCCTTTTATTACGCCGAGGACTACCACCAGCAGTACCTCCACAAGGTCCCCAACGGCTACTGCGGGCTGGCCGGCACCGGCGTCTCCTGCCGCATTCCCGCAGCCGCCGCCGATTAGCGCGCCCGCCCGGCCCGGCGAATAGCATCCCGCGACCGTGACCCCGTCCCTGGGCTCATACATCGGCGGCTGCCTGGCCACGATCGGCATCGTCTCCGCGCTCGCCCTCGGCGGCTACTGGCTGCGGCGCTGGATCGTGCCCGAGTTCTCCGGCGCGCTCGCCCGCCTCGCCGACGCGACCCTCGCCGTCGCCCTGCTGGTGCTGGCGCTGGAGCTGCTCGGCTCGCTGGAGATCCTCACCGTCGGCTGGACGATCGTCGTCTGCATCGGCTTCGGCCTGATCGCGGCGGCGATCGGGTGGACGATGGCGCCGGCGCAGGACCGCGAAGTGAGCGCGCCGCAGGTGCAGAACGCGGCGCTGCTGATCGCGCTCGGCGTCGCCTCCTGGGTCGTCGCCGAGTGGACCTTCCCCTCGCAGCTCGCGCTCGACCACGGCATGTTCGGCGGCGACACGACCTGGTACCACATGCCGTTCTCGGGCCGGATCGCGCAGGAGGGGACGACGCTGCCGCTGCACTTCACCGACCCGCTGCGGCTCGCCGCCTGGTTCTACCCGGGCACCTCCGAGCTCCTCAACGCCGCCGGGATCGTCCTCTTCAAGACCGACTGGCTCTCGCCGCTGATCAACATGATCTGGCTCTCGATCGCGCTGCTCGCAGCTTGGTGCGTCGGCCGCCCCTACAAGGTCGGCCCGGCGACGATGGTCGCCGGCGCGCTCGTCTTCTCCGCCGGGGTGATGATCGAGACCCAGCCCGGTGAGGGCCGTAACGACATCATGGGCCTTGCCTTCCTGCTCGCCTTCGCCGCCTTCCTGATCAACGGCCACCAGCGGCGGGCGCCGAAGGAGGGCACGGCCGTGCAGGACGCGCCCGAGGAGGACGCGCCGCTGCTCGACAAGGGCCCGCTGATCCTCGCCGGAGTCGCCGCCGGGCTGGCCGTCTCGGTGAAGCTGCCGCTGCTGGCGCCGGTCGGCGCGATCGCGGTCGGCATGGTCGTCGTCAGCGGGGCCGGACGCCGCCTGGTCACCGCGGCGGCAATCGGCATCCCGGCCTTCGTCGTCGGCGGCTACTGGTACGTGCGGGCGGCGATCATCACCGGCGGCAACCCGATCCCGCAGTCGGGCTTCGGGCCGCTCAAACTGCCCCGGCCGGACCAGCTGCCGCTCGACCCGCGGCCGCGCTTCGCCGTCGCCGACTACCTGACCAACCCGACGATCTACCGGCGCTGGTTCTTCCCCGACCTCGGCGACGCGCTCGGGCCGCTCTGGCCGCTGATCCTGATCATGGCCGTCGCTGCCGCGGTCTTCATCGCGGTGCGCTCGCGCAACAAGGTCGTGCGCGTGGTCGCCGCCGCGGCGCTGCTGACCGCCGTGGTCTATCTGTTCACGCCGCTGACCGCGGCCGGGCAGGAAAACTCGCCGACGGGCTTCTTCACCAACACCCGTTACCTGATGCCCGGCCTGTTGCTGGCGCTGACCCTGGTGCCGATCGCACGGCCGCTGCGGGCGCCCGACAGCCGCGCCTGGCAGACGCTGCTCTTCTTGGTCGCGGTCTATGCGATCACGGTGCTGACGACGCCACGCTGGTATCCGGATTACATCGTCGGCACGGTCTTTCTCACGCTGGCGCTGGTCTGGGCGCCGGCAGGGCTCGGCCTGCTGCGCGGGCGACGCCTGATCGGCCGCGGCCAAGTCGCGGCCGTGGCGGGCGCGATCCTGCTGTTAGCGGTCGTGCTCGGGAGGGCGCAGGAGGTGCAGTACTACGAGCAGCACTACCAGCGCACGACGCCGTTCCTGCAGGACGGCGGCCCGCAGGACGCCTTTGCCTTCGCCAACGAGCTGCATCACAAGCGGATCGGCATCGCCGGCTCGGGCGAGATCTTCTTCGGCCAGTACGGCTTCTACGGCAAAGGCGTCGACAACTACGTCCAGTACATCGGCGTCGAGGGGCCGATCGGCGAGTACCGCTTGGCGACGAGCTGCCGCCAGTTCCGCCGCCTGATCAACGAGGGCGACTACGACTACCTGATCACCAGCCAGGCGACGCAGGACTCGCCCGAGGCCGACCACTACTACCCCGTCTACGCCTGGGTGAAGACCGACCCGGCGCTGAAGCTGGTGATCGAAGAGCCCGACATCGTCCCGCAGCCGGACTACGTGTTCAAGGTCGAAGGCGAGCTCGACGAGAGCTGCGCCGACGTCGGCAAGGGCTGACTTAGAGCCTCAGGCGGTGGCGAGGGCGTGCTCGCGGATCAGGTCCGCGGAGCGCTGGGGCTGCTCCCACCAGAAGAGGTGGCCGACATCGTCCAGCAGCCGCGGCTCGACTCCGAGCAGCCGGGCCAGCTCGATCCCGTTCTCGACCCCGATCAGGCGGTCGGCGGTGCCGTGGATAACCTGCGTCGGCAGTTCGATCCGGTCCAGCCGGTCGGCGGTGTCGTGCTCGATGCAGGCCTGCATCTGCTGCACGATCACCCGCTGCGGCGCGGGCAGCGCCGCGGCCATCTCGGCGAAGGCGGCGAAGCGCGAGTCCTCGGCGCGGAAGCCGGGGGAGAGGTTGATCTCCCACATCGCCCGGAAGACACGTTCCTGCTCGCCCGAGGCGACCGCTTCGCCCAGCATCTGCAGGTCCTCGCGGGACATCAGGCCGTCTGCGGCGCTGTAGCTCCAGGTCGCCCCGAGGCTGAGCGTGCGGATCCGCTCGGGATGGGCGAGGGCGAGCTCCTGGGCGATCGTGCCGCCCATCGAGATGCCGAGCACGTGCACGCGCTCGAGCTCGAGCGCGTCGATCAGCGCCGCGGTGTCGGCGGCGAGGTCGGCGATCCCGAACGGCATCTGCGCCGGCCCGGAGAGCCCCATGCCGCGGTTGTCGAAGGCGATGCACTCGAAGTTCTGCTCGAGCAGCGAGAGGAACGGCTGCCCCCAGGCCAGGTGGGTGGCGCTCATCCCCTGGATCAGCAGTAGCGGCTCACCCGCCCCGGAGCGCACGTAGTTCAGCTCGGTGCCTCCCGCATCAACCGTCGGCATGCGAGCGATCCTACGCAAACCGCCCTGCAATGGCCCTAAGCTAGACCCACCCGCCCCCGTAGCTCAGTGGACAGAGCGGCTGCCTTCTAAGCAGCGGGTCGCAGGTTCGAATCCTGCCGGGGGTGCTGCTCCTGACGGTGGTCGAACGGCCGCCCGTCAGTCGATATGAATCTCGCGCCGAACGTAGGCGGAGAACAGCGGGTCGGCCAGTGCCCACGAGCCGCGCCCGCCAGGTCTGATGACGATCGATGCATCCGCAAGCGAGTTCAGGGTGCGATTGGCAGCCTTCTTCTCCAGATGTTCGTATGGCGACCGTTGGTGCGCGAGGCGCACGGAGACCTCGACAGCCGTGTTGCCCATCGCTCTGATGCGATCCATCAGATCGGCGTGGCGGCCGGCGTCAGCCGCGAGCGCGCCGCGGTAGCCGCGCTCCGCGAGCGTGCCGTCGACATGGTGGGTGTCCTCCTCGACCGAGGCGTGGTGAGCCTGCTGGGCGACCAGCATCGTCGAGCGCGGGTGCCCCTCACCCGCCGCGGCGATCAGCGTCAGAGCCTCTTCGTCAACGACGCAGTCGTCCTGCTCGAAGCGCTCGCGAAGTCCGTCGCGCCACTCCTCCTCGCTGATCTGGGAGAGCTCGTGGAAGCCCCCGAATTGGTAGAGCGCTCGGCGCTCATTGCTGAACATATCCCGCATCAGATGCTCGACGCTGCCGGCGAACAGGCAGGTGACGCGGGGGGAGTCGTGCAGCGCCTCTCGCAGCCGCTGGGTGGCCTGCTCGGGGTCGCCGTAGGCCCCGCTGGTCAGCTGTTGTAACTCGTCCATGAACAGGATCAAGTGCCGGTCATCGCGCTCTGCGATCCGCTGGGGCAGCTCGAGCGCGAGACTTAGTTCTTGCAATGGGTCCTGGCGTTTCCGAGTTGGCTCGAGGGCGATCTCCACGGCATCTCCGAGCTCGGACTTCACCCGCAGCACGGTGGTCAGCGATCGTCCCGCGAGGGCGCGGGAGGGAAGCCGGCGGACTCGCTCAACCAGCCGCTTGAGAGCCGAGCGGTTGGCAAGCGTCTCCTGGGCGAGTGCCTCGGCCAGCGCGGCGGCGTTCGTATCCCTGAAGAGGCTGACGCTCACCGTGTAGAAGCGCCGTCGACGAAGTGCGGCGACGGTCGCCTCGCAGACCGTGCTCTTGCCGGTCCGACGTGGAGCGGCAACGATCTGGTGCAGCCCATCCGCAAGTTGAGACGAGATTTCCTCCAGGTCGCTACGGCGGCCGATGAGCCTCTCGGGCGGACGTATGGGCTCCTCCGAGGGGAAGAGATCCCGTGAACGCAATCGCGCCATGTTGGCAATTATGCCAACTTTGGTTGGCGGATTCGCCAACCACAGAAGCTTCGGGCCGACTACTGCGTCAGCGAGACTGCGCCGGACTCGACCCGCGCAGTCCGGTTCGTCTTATATCTGGCTGGGGGTGCCGCGAAGCATTGCCTTCAATGCAGATTCCGGCGGCTGTCTCGGGCCCTCATCTACCGATGGTCAGGGGCACGCCGGCGCCGATGCGGCGCGCCAGCCAGGTGATGGCGCGGGTGCCGAGCCGGATGCAGCCATGTGACGCCGCCGTCCCCAGGTCGCCCGGGAGGTTGTCGATCCCATGGATGCCGACCTGGCCTGGGCCCCCCGCGAATTCCTGAAAGACGTTCGATCGAGCGCTGGTGGCGAGCGCGAATGGCCCACCCGCATCGTATGGCGACAGCGCCACGGCCTCCTCGACGAAGAAGGTCCCCCTTGGGGTCGGCGTCGAGGGCTTCCCGACCACCGCCCGGAATATGCGCCGGACTCGACCGCTGTGGTAGACGGCGATCCGGCGCGTCGAGCGCCTGACCACTATGTGCCAAGCCGTTGAGCTGCGCTTGGTCCGATTGGCGGAGATCCAGCCGCCGTGTCCGTTGGGCCTGCCGGGGAGGCGGACGCGCAGCCAGGAGGCCCCGTTGCTCGCGGTCGCATGGCCGAGAACGGGCAGAACGGTGCGTACGCGCGTGAGGGGGCGCCGCGCCGTGACCGGCTCGATCCGCTCGCTGTGGCGGCTCGGCCCCGTGCGCGCGACGCGATCGTGCAAGAGCACGACGAGCCGCTGGGTGGCGGGGACCCGGGAGACCGAGCCGATGGTGGGGACGGCGAACAGGCAGCCGATGCTCGACACGATCAGCGCCGAAGCCAACGCCGCCGCCACCCTCCGGCCGGGACCGGAGGGTGGCGGGGCGCCGGTCATCCGGTGAAGCCGGATGGGCCGCGGCGCGGATTGAGCAACGCCGAGGCGCAGGCGCGGTAGGGGAGGGTCACGGTTCTGGCGCGGGTGGCGTCCTTGAAGGTGATGCGGATGCGCACCCGATGGACGCCGGGGGCGGCCCGCACCGACATCGCAAACGGCGAGCTGGTGCGGTTGGCGACGCGCCTGCCATCGAGGCGGAAGACGACGCGCTCGATCCGGCGGCCGCTGATGCGGACTCCGAAGCCCGCGCTGCAGACCCGGCGCGCGGTGCGCTTGACCACGGCCCTGCCGTTCCTGTTCTGTCTGCGGCTCGCCCGATTACCGGGCCCGGTTCCGTTGGGACGGGAAGACGGCCCCGTGGCGCCGACGGCGCCGGGCGGCACGGTCGCCGGACCGCTTGGCGCTGAGTCGTCGGGAGAGCTTGGCGTTTCGGAGGAGGGGGGCGGGGTCGAGCCCGGGGGCGGGGTCGAGCCCGACGCGCACGTCGGCGCGGTGAGGACGTTGTTGATCAGGCTGACCTGGCCGTTGCGGGCCAGCATGCGCCCTTCCACCGTTGCGCCGCTGGTGAGCGAGATCGAGGTCAGCGCCATCAGGCTGCCGACGAACTGGGTGGCGGTCCCGATTGCGGCTGAGCTGCCGACCTGCCAGTAGACGTTGCACGGCGAGGCGCCGTTGACGAGCAGCACCGAGCTGGCGGATTCCGTGGTCAGTTCGGCGCCGATCTGAAAGACGAATTCCGCGTCGGGATCGCCCTGCGCATCGAGGGTGAGCGGCCCCGTCAGGAGCGCACCGGCGTTGTATCTGTAGGCGCCGGCGGTCAGTACCCGGTTGCCGAGGTCGGTGCCGGAAAGGTCGTTCGCCGGTGCGACGGGTTGGCCCGCGGCGACGTTGTAGGCGTTGGTGAGGTCCAGCTGCGCCTGGGCGGCGACGGCATCGTTTGCGTGCGTCGCCCCGTTGATCGTCGCGACGCCGTCGAAGCCGGTGAGGGCGGTGCCGGGGGAGACTCCGAGATCGCCGTTCAGCACCGAGGGGCCTTCGTTGGTGACGGTCGTCCCGCCGAGGACGACAAAGGGGGATGCGGTGGCCAGGTCGACCGGCGCGGCTTGGGCCGCCGGTGCGACGACGAGCGCGAGAGCGACGGCAAGAACGGCGCCCGCGATCCCTCGCTTCGGGTGTGCTGGGCTGGACATAGAGTCCTTCCGTTAGGAGGGGCAGCCGATACAACTCCCGTGGCGCGTGTCCGCTGGACGATGGGCCTGGGTCGAGAAGGTCTGCTCCCGTGTCCGGTCTGCATCGGAGCGACTGCATGAAGCGTGAGCCCAAGTGCAGGTTCCGGACGAATATTTTCGACTCTACCCTTCCGGCGTTGGCACGCCGTCGACGATCACCGCGTTGCGACCGAACCCGGTCCGGGCGTCGCGCAGCGCAAGCGTCGGCACCCGGTGGATGTCGCTCGCGGTGTAGCGTGAGGGTGAGCTGATCGAACAGGCCAGCACGTAGTAGAGGGACGGGTTGAGCAGGTTGCGCCAGATGCCCGCGCGGGCGATGAAGGCGCGGTAGGTGGCGCGGTCGCGCAGGGCGCGCGCCGCGAACTGGGCGATCGAGAATCGCAATCGCGTGCCCGGGACGGAGGGGGTGCTCAGTGGTAGATCCGCTCGGCCGCCTCGGCGGCGGAGCGGAAAGCCGCCTGAACGGCGCGGCGGACGATGCGCAGGCGGGGGCGCTTGATCGCGTAGCGCTTCGAGGGGGCCGCCACCGCCTCGTACATGTAGGTGTCCATCGCGATCTCCAGCTGGAGCACATGGACGTGACCCTCGGGATCGTGGTGGCTGCGGGTGATGAAGCCGCCCGAGTAGGGCACGTCGCGATCGATCGTCAGGCCGAGGCCGCTGCCGCTGGTCTCGGTGCGCAGTGTGGTCATGAACGCGTCGATGATCTCCGTGTGGGCGGAGCTCCCCTCCAGGGTGCCGACGACGAAGTCGGGTCGTCCCTGGCCCTCGTCCTCGACCCGGCCCAGCCCGGTCGAGGTCATCGAGTGGCAGTCGAAGAGCAGCGCATAGCCGCGTTCGCGGCGCATGCGGTCGAGCAGCCGGTCGAGGAGGCCGTGGTAGAGGTCGTAGTAGCCGAGGACATCTTCCTCCTCCGCAGGGCTGTAGGGCTCGAGCAGCATCAGAGTGTCCTCGACGTTGTAGTACTGGTGCGCCGCGTTGGTCAGGTGGCGCGGAAGCTCGCCCTCCTCCGCACCCTCGCGGGTCCGGTTCATGTCGACGAAGAACGGCGCCAGCTCCGAGCTGACGTGCATCCCGTCGGCGTGCTCGTAGCAGAGGTCGCTATAGAGGTCGATCTCGAGCAGAGCGGACTCCCCGAGCCGGAAGCGGTCTCGGAATTTCTCGGGGACGAGGACGCCGGCGTGGGGTATCGAGACGATGTACTCGGGGCTGCGGGGATCGAACTCGATCAGGTCGTGGATATCCATCCGGTAGCGATCACCGCTGAGCACGTCGTAGACCTCGCGCTCGCCCTCGTGGTCGGGGAACAGCTCTTCGATCTCCGGCCAGCGGGTGCCGGTCGGGAAAAGCGGTGGCTTCTCGGCCTCCCAGGTGAGTGCGGTCGGTGCCGCCTCGCCTACGCCTACGCTCGCGCCCAGTAGCTCCGCCTCGAGGCGGTCCATGACGATCTCACCGAGGACGATCTCGTAGTTGCGGAGCAGGCCCTCGCCGCCGGGGAAGGCGTTGATCTCGAGGACTCGCCCGGACTCGAGCATGTCGACCGAAGCGAGGCGACACTCGGGGTAGCTGCGCTTGAGCGTCCGGGCGATCGACTCCTGGTCCGCCGTCAGGGTGACGCCAACCTCGTCGGCGCCGATGCTTGCATTCGTCTTCCAGTCGCTCTCGGGCGGGGTCCGCCGCAGCGCCCCAATCAGCTCGTCGTCGAAGAAGGTCACGACGAGGTCGCCGTCGGCGATCTCCGAGCGGTACTCCTGGACCACGACTTGGCCGTACTCCTCCAGGCGGCCGGCGACCTTCTTTTCCAGGGCGGGGTCGTCGAAGGCGAGCCGGTGCACCTGGGCGCCGCAGCCGTAGCCGTAGCGATCCTTGAGCACGAAGTACCGTTCCTCCCGGGGCAGCCGACCGATCATCTCGAGCGCCTCCGGCAGTGTCCCGGCATGGAAGGTGATCGGGTGAGGCAGCTGCGGGCAACGCTCGATCGGCCCGTACTTGTCGGTCGTCGAGAGCGTGGCCTCGACGCTCTCGAGAAGCTTGGCGTGGCCCGCGGCGCACCGCAGGGCCTCGATGTTCACGGTCTGCTCGGTGCGGATGTCGTCGCCGCGCACAACGAAGAGTTGAACGTCCGCCAGCGGGATGACGAGCCGATCAACGACCTTCAGATAGCGGTGGGAGTGCAGCGGATCGGCGCGATCCCAGGACGAGTCCAGACCCAGGACCGTCGCCTCCGCGGCCCACTCGCCATCGCGGTCGGTCAGGTCTTCCATCGAGAAGTGCAGCAGGCGGTGGCCACGCACGGCCGCCACCGAGAGGATCTGGTTGATCCCGCTGTTGAAGAGGTCGACCACGTAGTCGGTGTAGGTGAGCTGCTCGCTCTCGAAGCCGATCGTGAGGGAGCCCTCCGGGTAGTAGGCCTGATCGAACGGCAGGTGTGAGTTGTTGAGGCCCTCCACGCAGTCTGCCGGCGAGTCTATCCACGCCCTCCCTCGCTGCTCGGCGCTTCCCGCTGATCCGCTACGCCACGCGCTACGGTGCAGCGAGATCGAGTCGGTCTCAATCCGTGCCACCGGGTTCGACTTGTGTCTCGCTGGGGGTACTGCGGGGTTCCGCCCCGAAGATGTCCAGGTCGACGCTTAACCCCAGAAGGAGCGCTTCGGCGTGCCGTCGAGGAGAGTGAACGCCGTCGGCGCTGGCAGCGACCCATTGACGGCGTTCGAGCCACGTCGAGAGGAGAGAGTCCGTCAGGCGGCAGGCCGGCGTGGCGGATTTCGCTGGACGGCGGGCGGTGGGGCGGGTTTCACGCCGTCGAGCTTCTCTCCTTCTCGGAACAGGCAGAGGATCTCGCCGTTCCCGGGCCTGGCGGCGCTGGGAGCGCGTACGCCCTTCCATCCCTCGGCATAGAGCTGCTCACCGACCTCTTGAAAGGCCGGCCATCCGCGACGACGAGGTAGGGGCGCCGCGAGGCCGACCCGGGCAAGCTGTGCGTCGCTTCCCAGGTCGGCGACTCCATCCACTTCCACCTCGAAGCGCCACAGATCTCTGGGCAGCTGGTCGGCGGGTCGCAGCGCCAGCTCGTCGATCTGCCGGTACCACTCGGCCCAGGCTGTCTCGCGCGAGTCGGCGAGGTAGAAACCGGCAACCGCCGTGCCGCGCTGCCAGCGCCCGTCGGGCGATGGATTCGAGCGCCACCAGACCGAGCCGCGGTGGGGGATATGGCGGTACCAGACGCCATCGACATCGATGCGGTCGACATCGAGCGCCAAGGCTCAGGTTGCGACAGGTTCCTCGAGCGAGGAGACGATGCGCGCTACGCGCAGGTACTCGCCTCCGGAGATCAACTCGATCGGCTTTCTGTCGTCGAGCGCAGGGACCGGCTTGTTCATCCAGACTGGGATGTATTCGGGGTCCATCACCCGCAGCAGCCGCTCGCTGATCGAGGAGAGCTCGGCGATGCGCTGCGCGCGCGTTCCCGAAGGAATGCGCTTCAGCGCCACCCAGGCCCGTGCGGTGCTCGGCGCGGCACCGGTGGCCGCGGCGATGTCCTCGGAGCTGAGGTGGGCCTCGTCATGGACGAATGCCGCCTCTTTGGCGAATGCAGGTGAAGACACGAGCGCAATTGTAGCGCATTTGTGCGTTCAGCGAGCTGAGCAAGGAAGTCAGAAAGCGCCCCGGCGCCCGCCGTTGAGATCGACGCGCGCAAGCACGCGATCGTCGCTGCGGTCCGCCTGGCCCAGCGAGAAAGGGTAGTTGCTCTCGATCAGCGTGAAGCGCTGGAGCAGTCGCAGGCGCGGCACCGACAACTCCGGCTCCCGTCGTTGAGCCGACTCGGAATTCGGCTCGTCGGCGCCCCTGCCCATCAGGCCGAGGCCGCCTCTCGTTCGAATCTGGAGGTCGCTGCCCGCTCGGACGCGAGGAGTTCCTGCCTTGCGTCCCGCGCCCGCTCGAGAATCTGGCGGCGGCGGCGCATCAATTCAGGCCAGTGATCGTTGCGGTCGACGAGGACGCGGCCCTCGACGAGAACCTCTCCAAGTAGGTCGGGGGCGCACAGCTCTACGTCGCGCAGGTGGAGCAACTGCGCCCGGCGCCCCGAAACCGCCTCCACATTGTTCGCGAGGCGGATGCGGCCGCGTCGATCCCTCCTGGCGAAGTCGATCACCAGGTCAATAATGTCGGATGCCTCGCTCTCGTCACCGCGGGCCACGGATCCGAAGATGGCCGCGAAGCGCACATTCGGCTCCGTTCGCAGCACCTCCCGCAATCGCGAGAGCAGTTCCCAGTGGCTGCGCAGGTAGGCGCGCTCCTCGACATCGATCTCCAAGCGTCGTGGCGTCGGGCGCCGGCAGCGCAGCATGCCGGTACTGACCGCGCGACGCAGCGTCCGCTCCGGCGCACCGACTTCCCAGGCCAGTCTCTGGAGATGCCCCACGCCTCGAGCATGGGGCATCGTGTGGCCGCTACTTGGTGCTTCGTATGGCCGTTAATTGCAAAAAGTGGCGCTACCGCGCCAGCGAAACCGGATCAGCCGTGATTCGATGCAGCTCGCGCACGACGCCGGCCCCATAGTCGTAGCGACCGATGGTCTCGCGGCTTTGACTGCCGCTGCCCAGTAGCAGTGGTACGCCGCGTTGCAGGAATGGCCGCAGAGTGCGCGCAGTTGGGCACCTCCAGTGCTCGTCCACCGTCAGCCGGGCATCGGATTCCGCCGCCGCGATCGCAAGCGAATCGACCATCTCGAGCGACACGTCTCCCTCGCTGAGCCCGAGCATGGGAAGGGCACTGAACAGATGCGCTATCACGACGTGCTCGTGACGGTGCAGCGCGGCTGCCGTCCCCTCGACCATCCAGCGCAGGATCATCTCGGGGTCAAGGTCTCCCGCTTCGATCCGTTCGCGGGTGGAGCGGGCATTCATCGGCCCGTCGGGCGACGGCGCCTGATGGCAAACCGCATAGACCGCGTCGATCCCGCTCAACCGGCGAGGGAGGTCAAGGCAGCCGTAGATATCGAGGATCTTTGCCTCGACTGCACAGTGCAGGAGGACTGACGTCTGTTCGTTGCACTTTCTTACCGTTTCGACGTACGCGGGGACCCACTTGGAGTCCGCCCGCACGTGGTCGGCGAAAACGAGCTCCGCCAGGCCGACCCGCTCAGCCTCGGCGACGTTCTCCTCGATCGTGTTCTGACCATCCGAGAAGCTGGAGTAGACGTGCATGTCCTGGGTCAAGACGGGCTCAGTCACCCAACAACGCCGATCTTCGATAGCACGCTTTTCATCCCAGGTTAATATCGGTGCGCCTTCCTGGAAGCGCAATCCCCCGGATGTATGAGGGGTTACCGATACCCCCCGGAAGGGTTAGTCAGAAGTTGCCATCGGTGGGCTCTTCCCTATACCTCCCAGGTGATCTGTCCCGTGACCAACGCAATTGCCACGGCATGCGCGCGCGTGTGCGCTCCCAGCTTGCCCAGCGCATTGTGAACGTGAGACTTGACCGTCTCCGGGGAGAGGAACAGGCGCTCCGCGATGTTGCCGCTCTGGAGCCCGGAGGCGACCAAGGTCATGATTTCGCGCTCGCGCTCACTGAGTCGCAGTCGGCCGCGCCCCTCTACCGCGACCGGCGCCCAGGTGACTTCGCGATCCAAGGCGCTCGTTGCCTGCGCAGAAGTGGATGCCTCATCGGGCGGAATGAAGACGGAAAGGTGGCGTGCCGGCAGTACGTTGGCCGTCGCGCTGAACTCGACGGGCATCGGTCCGCGGTCGGGAACGTACAACTGGTACCAGCCCTCCGCTCCACCGCTGGACAGAAAGGCCCCCCATTGCTCTTCGAGTCTTTTGCGCTCCTTCGGAGCGGTGAAATCGTCCATCGTGCGCCAGGGGATCTCATCCCTTTCGATCCCCAGCAGCTCGCATGCGGCGGCGTTCCCGGTCACCCAGCGTCGCTGATCGTCGGCGATCAACATCGGATGCCGCGAGCGTTCAAGCGCTGTTCGCAGGCGCGTCGCCGCATGCGGATCAGAGTCGCCATCCGCGACGATCTGCGTGTTTTTCCCGTCAGCGGGCGGAACAGGCGTAGCCACTGCAAGCCCCCTTGGTTCCAGGCGGATGACACACGTTGAGTTGCATACTATATGCGACAATTCTTCCAGAGTGCAAGGCATTATTTTGAAACCACCATGTTTCTAGCGCCTTTTAGTCGGCGTATGCTCAGGTAACTGTGACCTCCTCAAAGGAGCACGCTGAGCACCAGTCGCGGCGCGAAGTGGATAAGGCGACTCGCCGTCTGTCTCACACCTATCAGGAAGCGCTTGCGGTGGCCGACGCCGGGGGCGCCGGGCGTGTGGCGCGGCAGGCGCTGGGTGAGGGCCTGGGTGTCGCGGGCCTCTATCAACGGGTGATCGCCCCGGCGATGTGGCGGATCGGCGAGCTCTGGGAGCGGGGGGAGATCTCGGTCGCCGACGAGCATCTGGCAACCGCGCTCACGCATCAGGCGATGGCGGGCATCTACGGGCCCAGCCTCGGCCACACGGTCAAGCGGGGACGGATACTGATGGCCGCGGTTGAGGGCGAGCGGCACGCTCTCGGCTTGAGAATGGCCGCCGATGTGATCGAGCTGGCGGGCTACGAGACGATCTACCTCGGGGCCGATGTGCCGATCGACGATCTGCTCCAGGCCGTCGCAGCCCGCTCGCCCGACCTGGTCGGTCTCTCGGCGACGATGCCGAGCTCGATCGAGGCGCTCGATCGCGCCGTCACCGAGATCCAGCGTGCCAATCCCGGCCTGATCGTCTTTTTCGGAGGCCAGGGTGTGCGACCGCGAGAGACGAACGACGAAGCGGTGCTGGTTCGGGATCTCGAGCAGTTGTTGGCAATGGTCGAGGCCGCCCTCGACGTCGCGACCCCGGGCCCGAAGGACTCTTCGGCGCCCAGAGAGTCACCTCCGGAGCGCGTAGGTGCGCTGGGCGCCCCGCAAGGCGCCGGCTCAGCCGCCACCGGCGAGTCGACGCCGGAGGACGAGTCGATCGAGCGGGACCTCTCGGGCATCGCCGCCGAGACGGCCGATCTGGCACGGGATCTGGCGCGCCAGGCGAACACCTACAAGGACCTCGCCTACACCGACACGCTCAGCGGATTGCCCAACCGCCGCGCGTTCGAGGATCGAGCCGCTCGTCTTCGGGATTTCTCCGATGCCAAGCCACTGGCTGTGCTGATGATCGACCTGGACGGCTTCAAGCCGGTGAACGACTCCGAAGGGCATGAGGCCGGCGATCGAATCCTCGCCCTGATGGCCCGGACGATCGCCGGCGGGCTGCGCGAAGGCGACTTCGTCGCTCGCTTCGGCGGAGACGAGTTCGCCGCCCTTCTTCCCGGCACCGAGCCGAGCGAGGCGGTGGCGCTGGCGGAGCGGCTGCGCGCGCAGGTGCAGGACGCCGGCGCCGATGCCTCGGTCACCGCGAGCATCGGTGTCGCCATGCTTGAGGACGATCTCCGACGAGCGCTGCTGCGGGCAGACGGCGCTCTCTATGAGGCCAAGAACTCAGGCCGCAACATGGTCAGGCACGGCTAGGCAGATCGGACCTCGAGGCCGGACTCGCCAGCCGCTCGCGGTCGCCACGATCTGCGGGCTCCGGCTTTACCGACCTTTGTGGCCCCCTAGATCTGGCAGGGGAGAAGACCTAGGGGGCCGGGGAGACAACCTCGTCAGGCGCCCAGCGATGGGCTTCGGGATCGCCGCTGCGCCTTCGGCTGCTGTTGCAATATCTGAGCTTCGACCGGGCAACGCAATCCCCTGTACGTACGAAACACGGGGAATTTCCCCCAAAGGTACTAGTCAGTGGGTACCGACACCACACCATTGTCCCGTTGTAATGAAGGCCCACGGCGCTTAATGTGTACTCGACCCAGTTATCGCCACTCATAGCTGACTGGGCCGATTGAGAGGTGCAGCAATTGACAGCTAGGCCGCCGGAGTCGAAGCCGGTGCATGATTTGGTGAAGGCCCGCCCGGGCCTGGCGCGCATCCTGGTCACGGACGACCAACCCGAGATGCTGCGGCTGGTCGATCGCGCGCTGGGGGAGCCATATCGGTGCGAGTTCGCGGGCAGCGTGGCCCAGGCCCACAGGAAGCTTGCATCCACCCTCTTTCACCTCGCTCTGTGCGACATCCAGATGCTCGACGGGTCGGGCTTGGCCCTGGCCGAAGAAATCACCGAAGAACATCCCGAGACCGCAGTGGTCCTGGTTACCGACGCGGACGACCCAGATGTCGCAAGACGGGCATTCGGCCTCGGTGGCCGCGGTGTCCACGGCTATCTGGTCAAGCCGTTCTGGCCCGGGCAGTTGCTGATCACGGTGATGAATGCCCTGCGACGGCGGGAACTCGAAAACTTCGAGAGCGCACACATGCTCAACCTCGAAGAGCAACATAAGGCGATCATCGATATGGCGCCGATGCCCGTCTACGTCAAGGACGATGATCTCCGCTACATCTTCGCGAACGCACAGGCGGACGACCTGGCGGGACAGGAGAGGGGTCAGCTGCTGGGCAAGACCGACGAGGCGATCATGACCCCAGAGGCACTGGCACACACTCGCGCCGTCGATCGCCGGGTCCTCAACAGGGGCACCGCGTATGAGGCGGAGGAAACGATCGGGGTCGGGGGAGTCGAGCGGACCTTCCAGACGGTCAAGTTCCCGCTTCTCGACGAGGATGGGCGAGCGGCTGCCGTATGCGGCATCTCCACCGATGTCACCGCCCAAAAGGAAGCATTGCAATTGCACGCTGAGCTGGCAGCCACGCAGCAGCAGGCGATCGACGAGCTGCGGCTATCTCGACAGGAGACGGTCGAACGGTTGACCAGGGCGATCGAGCTTCACGATCTGTCCACCGGGAAGCACGTCAACCGGATGGCCAGGGTCGCCGCGTTCCTGGGAGGCAAACTCGGCCTCGACTCCGAGCGGGTCCATCTGTTGCAGTTGGCGGCACCGATGCACGATGTCGGCAAGATCGCCACGCCGAGCGAGATCCTCCGCAAAGCCGGCCCCCTGACGGCCGAGGAGCGTGAGGTGATGAAGCGCCACACGACGGTCGGCCATCAGATCCTCGCCGATTCCGAGAGCGAGCTGCTCCGGGTCGCGGCGACGATCGCGCTGACCCACCACGAGCGCTACGACGGCAGTGGATATCCGCAGGGACTTGCCGGCGAGGAGATCCCGCTCGAGGGAAGGATCGCCGCCATCGCCGACGTCTTCGACGCGTTGCTCAGCGACCGCCACTATCGGCCGGCGCTCACCGTGGAGGAGACCGTCGAGGTCATCGGGGAGGGCAGGGGCAGCCAATTCGATCCCCAGCTCGTCGATATCTTGCTCAAAGACCTCGATGCAGCGCTTGCCGTGCGCGGGTGAGCTCCCGGCGGCTAAGGACGGAGGCCCGGCCCGGGCGACTACGCGTTGAGCCGGACCGGGAGGCTTTTTAGCTGGTTGAGGAAGGCTGACTCGACCCAGGCGGGTCGGCCGTCCAGGGTCATCTCCGGGTAGCGGGCGAGGGTCTCCTCGAGCAGGATCTTCAGCTCGAGGCGGGCGAGGGCGGCGCCGAGGCAGAAGTGGCGACCGCCGGCGCCGAAGGCCTGGTGGTCGGGGTTGCGGTGGACGTCGAAGCGGTCCGGGTCCTCGTAGCGGGTCGCGTCGCGGTTCGAGGAGGCGTACCACATGACCACCTTCTCGCCCTGCTTGATCTCCTGGCCGTTCAGCACCGTGTCCTTGGTCGCCGTGCGGCGGAAGTGGGCGAAGGCCGGGAACATCCGCAGCGCCTCCTCGACGACGCCGGGGACCAGCGTGGGGTCCTCGACGACCTCCCGGCGCTGGCCGGGGTCTTCGATCAGCGATCGCATCGCGCTGACGTAGGTCGAGCGGGTGCTGTCGTTGCCGGCGGCGACGAGCAGGAAGAAGCCCATCACGATCTCGTGTTCCTCGAGCTTCTGGCCTTCGACCTCGGCGTCGACGAGAACGCTGGTCAGGTCGTCGGTCGGGTTCTCCCGCCGCTCGGCGATCATCGCGCCGCAGCGGGCGAAGATCTGCTCGATCGCCTTCTGGATCACCTGTTCGACGCCCTCGGCCCCGTCGGGGCTGTAGTCGGGGTCGCTGGCGGCGAGCGCCGAGTTCATCAGCTCGGCCCAGGCGCGGTCGTCCTCCTCGGGGATGCCCATGAAGCTGCCGATCACGCGCGAGACGACCGGCTGGGCGACGTCGTTGACGAGATCGCAGGTCTCGCGCCCCTCGAGCCCGTCGAGCGTGCGGACGACGATCTCGCGGATCGCGGGCTCGTGCGCGGCGATCCGCTTCGGCGTGAAGCCGGCCTGGAAGAGGGCCTTGAGCCGGTCGTGCTTGGGCGGGTCCATGCCGATGAACATCGCCCGCGCCAGCTCGATCGGGAAGACCTCGTCGATCGCGACGACGCCGCCGAGTTCGGAGGAGTAGGTCTGCCAGTCGCGGCTGACCTTGTGCACGTCGTCGGCGGTGGTCACCGACCAGAAGCCGCGGGCGGCGGAGAACTCGGTCACCTTCGAGGTCCAGTGCACGGGGCACTCGTTGCGCATCCGCTCGAACAGCTTGTGCGGCGGCCCGTCGAGCCAGTGCTCGCGCTCCATCACGAGCTCGTCCTCGACCTTGCGCGTCTCGCTGCGCTCACCCATCGCGCCAATCGTAACTGGTTGGCTGGCCAGTCCAAAATGGGAATTGCCGCGATCGCCGGGTAGCCTGGGTACATCGGTGGCCGTGTCCTCATAGCGGGAGCGACCGGATTCGTCGGCTCGAGGCTGGCGTCGGCGATGCGCGACGCCGGCACGCCCGTGCGCGCCCTCGTGCGCAGCGCGGAGAAGGCCGAGCGGCTGGAGGGCCAAGGCTTCGAGGTCCACCTCGGCGACGTCACCGATGCGGGCAGCCTCGCGGGCGCCGGCGAGGACGTCGATTTCGCCTACTACCTCGTGCACTCGATGGCCGGCGGCGGCGACTACGCGGCGCGCGAGGAGGTCGGGGCGCGCAACTTCGCCGCCATGGCCCGCGACGAGGGAGTCGAGCGGATCGCCTACCTCGGCGGGCTCGGGGAGGCGGACGTCTCCGAGCACCTGCGCAGCCGCCACCAGACGGCGCGCGTGCTGACCGCGCACGGTCCGCCGCTGACCTATTTCCGCGCGGCGATGGTCGTCGGCGCCGGCAGCGAGTCCTACCGCACCCTGCGCTACCTGGTGAAACGGCTGCCGGTGATGATCGCCCCGGCCTGGCTCAAGACCGACACCCAGCCGATCGGGATCGACGCTGTGGTCGAGTACCTGCGCCGCGCCCCCGAGGTGCCCGAGTCCAAGGGCCGCGAGGTCCAGATCGGCGGCCCCGACGTGCTCACCTACGCCGCGATGCTCGACCGCATGGCGCTGGCGATGGGGGTCCGACCGCGGCGCATGCTGCCGGTGCCGCTGATCACCCCCTGGCTCTCCGCGCTCTGGCTCGGCCTGGTCACGCCGGTGGACACGAAGGTCGCCCGGCCGCTGGTCGAGGGGCTGACCACCCGCACCGTGGTCACCGACCCCTCCGGCGCCGAGCCCTTCGGGGTCGAGCCCGAGCCCTTCGACGATGCGCTGCGACGGGCGCTGGCGGAGGAAGCCGGCGGGTGAGCTGTGCCGTCGCGCTCTTCACGCGCGACCTGCGGGTGCGCGACCAGCCGGCCCTGGCTACCGCCGCGCGCGAGGCGGACCGCGTCGTCCCCCTCTTCGTCCTCGATGACGCCCTGCTGCGCGGGCGGTGCGGCGCCCCCAACCGCGTCGCCTTCCTGCTCGACTCGCTGCGCGACCTCGATCGCTCGCTGCGCGAGCGCGGGGCGAAGCTCGTCATCCGCCGCGGCGACCCGGTTGCGGAGGCGCTGCGCGTCGCGCGCGAGGTGGGCGCGGGTGCGATCCACGTCAGCGACGACTACAGCGCCTACGCCCGGCGCCGCCGCGGGCGGCTCGAGAGCGGGTGCGAGCGGCAGGGCCTGCGCCTCTGCGTCCATCCCGGCGTCACCGTGGTCGAGCCCGGCGAGCTGACGCCGGTCGGCGGCGACCACTACCGCGTCTTCACCCCCTACTGGCGGACCTGGTCCGAGCAGCCGCGCCGCCGCCGGCATCCCGCCCCGCGCCGGCTGCAGCTGCCGCCCGGGGTCGGCGCCGGCCGGATCCCGGCGCTCGGGAAGCTGACCGCCGGCGCGCCCGCGCCCGACCTGATCGAGGGCGGCGAGGCCGCGGCCCGCAGGCGGCTCGAGCGCTGGCTGCGCAGCGGCCTCGCCGGCTACGAGGAGAGCCACGACGACCTCGCCGGCGGCGAAGGCACCTCGCGGATCGGCGCCGACCTGCACTTCGGCTGCCTCTCGCCGGCGGCGGTGCTGGCGCGGGTGGAGGAGCGCGACGGTGGCGAGGCGTTCGCCCGTCAGCTCTGCTGGCGCGACTTCCACCACCAGGTGCTGGCCGCGCGGCCGGACCTGCCGCACACCGACTACCGCGGCCGCGGCGACCGCTGGCGGCGCAGCAGGCGCCTTGCCGAGGCCTGGCGCCAGGGCCGCACCGGCTACCCGATCGTCGACGCCGGCATGCGGCAGCTGCAGCGCGAGGGCTTCATGCACAACCGCGCGCGGATGATCGTCGCCTCCTTCCTGACCAAGACGCTCTACCTCGACTGGCGGCTCGGCGCCGACCACTTCGCCGGGCTACTCGCCGACGCCGACCTCGCCAACAACGTCGGCAACTGGCAGTGGGTCGCGGGCACCGGCAACGACACCAGGCCCAACCGGGTGCTCAACCCGCTGCGCCAGGCGCGGCGCTTCGATCCCGAGGGCGAGTACGTGCGCCGCTACGTGCCCGAGCTGGCCGGGGTCGCGGGCTGGAGCGCGCACGAACCCTGGACGCTCGCCGCCGGCGAGCGCCGCGCGCTCGACTACCCCTCACCGGTGGCCGACCACGAGGAGGCCGCTGTCCGGTTCAGACGTTTGCGGGAATCGGGCCGGGGGTAGCAAGGCCGCCATGGCACCTAGCTCAATACTCGTGATCATCGTCGGCATCGCGCTGGCACTGCTCGTCAACTACGTGCTCGGGATCATCGTGGTCCTGATCGGGTTGGCGATGTTGCTGGTACCGATGCTCGGCGGCACTAGACGCGCTTAACCGCGTTCCGGCGACAATCCGGGGCAATGGCACCATGGAAGCTGCCCCTGATCGTCGCCGGGATAGCGGTCCCCGTCGCGGCCGCGTTCGCGCTCGGCGGCGCTGCCGCGGGAGTTGCCGCGGGCGCCCTGGTCGCGGCGGCGATAATCGTCATCGCAGTGCGACAGCGCCCGCTCGGGCCGATCGGCGCCACGCCGGCCGAGGACGGGGCGCGCCATGTGCTGCTCGTGCTCACCTGCACGGTCGAGGAGCCGGCCGACGTGCGGCGCCTGCTCGCCGCGGCCGGGCTCGACGGCGGCCGCGCCAGGGCGGATGTCCTCGTCCTCTCGCCCGCTGAGATCGGCTTCCTCGATCGCTGGGCGTCCGACGTCGAGGGCGCCCGCGAGGCAGCGCAGCAGAACCTCGTCGCCACCGTCACGGCACTGGCCAAGGCGGGCATCGTCGCCGAGGCCCGGGTCGGCGACGAGGACGTCGTGCAGGCGATCGAGGACCAATTGCAGAGCTTTGCCGCGAGCGAGGTGGTGCTGGTCAGCGAGGTCGGCGCCGACCATTCCGAGGCGGCGGCGGAGCTGCGCTCGCGGCTGCGAGCCGAGTTCCGCCAGGTCGAGCTCGGCGGCTGAGCTACCGCGACAGCTCTTGGTGCACTCTCAGCTCGTCGACCTCGAGCTCGCCGATCTTCAGCCGCCCGATCGCGGCGCGGCCGATCGCCAGCTTGCCGACGCTGAGCCGGCCGATCGCGAAGCCGCCGACAGCGGCCGCGCCCACGGCCAGCGCCCCGACAGCCATCGCCCCGCGCGCCCTTGCGCCCTCGGCGCCGAATGCCGCCTGCATGGGCCGAAAGACCCCGATCCCGCCTCGACGAGCCACGCGTCAACGGTAGCGCGGTTAGCCTGCGGCAATGAGCGCGGACCGGCCGATCCTGCTCGCGATCCAGCACGTGCCCTGGGAGGGGCCGCACCGCATCCTCGACGCCTGTGGCGGACTGGAGGAGCGGACGGTGCGGCCGCTGGCCGGAGGCGCGCTGCCGGACCACGAGGCCGTCGCCGGCGCCGTCGTCATGGGCGGACCGATGAACGTCGACGACGTCGAGCGCTTCCCGGGCCTGGCGGCCGAGCGCGTCTGGCTGGCGGAGGCGGTGCGAGGGGATCTGCCCGTGCTCGGCGTCTGCCTCGGCGCGCAGCTGCTGGCGCGGGCGCTCGGGGCCGAGGTGAGGCCGGGGGGGGCGGAGATCGGCTTCGCGCCGGTCGAGGTGAGCGATCCCGACGATCCGCTGCTCGGCAGCCTCGCGCCGCGGACGCCGGTCCTGCACTGGCATCGGGACGTCTTCGACCTGCCCGCCGGCGCTCGACCGCTCGCCTCCTCCGCCCAGACCCCGCTGCAGGCCTTCCGGCACGGCAACGCCTGGGGCCTGCTCTTCCACCCGGAGGCCGATGTGGCGCTCGTCGGCGCCTGGCTCGAGGAGCCGACGATGCTCGCCGAGGCGGAGAGAGCGCTCGGCTCCGGGGCGCCCCACGCCCTGCGCCGCCAAGCCGAGGATGCCGAGCCCGACCTGATCGCCCGCTCGACCCCCGGCTTCCAGGCTTTCGCCGACCTGGTCGCCGCCCGCCAAACCGCCTGACCGCCCACCGGGAAGCCCGGCAACCGCGCTAGATTGGAGCCACGTGGTGGCTGTAGCTCAGCTGGTAGAGCTCCTGGTTGTGGTCCAGGCGGTCGCCGGTTCGAATCCGGTCAGCCACCCCTCATAGAAGTACCTGCAAATCAGCACCTTCGCATTTCGCCGCGGTTTCGTACTCGGGTCTGAATTCGCGCTCGAGCGTGGCGCGACGTGCGGCCTCGACATCTGCCCGAATGCGCCGAAGAACGCCTGGCACCCGCGCTTGGACGCCAGGGCCGAGGCATTCGCGGCGGTCCCGACCGTGGCGGGCCGCATCGACGGCACCGCGCTTGGCCTGCTGGCCGACCACCCCGGCTTCTGCCCGGACTTCTTCGCCTGGATCGGCTCCGAGTATCTGGGAGGGGGCGTCTACTGCGCCTCCCTCTACACCGGCACCGAAGCCGACAGCCCCTACCTCTGGGTGACGACCGGGGAAGAGGACCCGGAGAGATTCTCGGTATGCGTCTTCGTCGGCTCCGCCGATGGCATCGAAGCCGAAGACCCATATCTCGTCGCCGAGTGTGGAGCTGAGGACCTTGCAGCCGAGTCGCTACGGATGCTCGACTCGGCGCGAAAGCTGGCGCCTGGCAGGAGTTGAACCATCGAAAGCGCCTTCCGACCCCCTGCGTTCCCCCGGTAGCGTTCTGCCTTTCCTGTCTCGCGGAAGGTGAACCGTCAGGCATTGGAGCAAGGGGCCTAACCTTTACCTGTGAAGTTTGGACGAAACACCCCCTGCCACTGCGGTAGCGGTCTCAAGTACAAGAAGTGCTGCTTAGACAGCGACAAGCAGGGAACCCCGGTTCTTACGCGCGATGCGAGCGGCCGTCTTGTTGGTCGCAAACCGATTGAGACCAACTGGAAGGCCCAAGGGAAGATTGTCCGGGTGGTTGGAGACAAGCTCGCGATTAGCGAGCCTCACATTACCCGCCATGAATTTTTCCTTGACCATCTCTATCGAGAGTTCGGTCAAGACTGGTGGAACGCGCAGCAGAAGCTTCCAGAGGGGCAGCGCCATCCTGTGGAGCGCTGGTGGAACCTAATGACCGAGCTCCAAGCTGGAAAGGTGGAAGGTTTTGAGGTTAACCAGGAGGGAGAGAATCTCTACAAAACCGAACTGCCTGGCGATGCGAAAGCGCTTATGTGCCTCGCCTACGACGTCTACACCGCCAGCGATGTCCTCGCTCTTCCCGCCGGGCTTCTGAAACGCCTGCGCCACAAGGATCAGTTCCAGGGCGCGCGGTATGAGTTGGCGGTTGCGGCGGTTTTCATTCGCGCAGGCTTTGAGCTTGAATGGATCGTCGATACGAGTCGCAGGCTGCCCGAGTTCATAGCGCGGAGGAACAAGACCGAGATCGCCGTGGAGGCAAAGAGCCGCCATCGGCGGGGCGTCCTCGGGCGGTCAGGAGAGCCACCCGATGTTGATGGCCTGGAAGTAGATGTAGAGGGACTTTTGGTGCGCGCGCTGGAAAAGGAAACCGATGGGCGGCCCTACGTGATCTGCCTGGATCTGAATTTGCCCAGCGAGGAGACTCACTCAGCGGAGGACTGGATTTTCGCTCTGGAATCGAAGGTTCTCAGTGAGCACAGCTACGAGAACACTAGCGACCGAGAGCCATTCTCGGCTGTCCTGTTCACGAACTATTCCTGGCACTGGCAAGGGCGAGAGCCGACTCGCAACCCAATCCAGATCGCCGTACGCGCTAACAAGGCGGAGGTGCCTCTTCCTCTGAAGGAGTTTGAGCCAATTGGCGAGGCCGTCATGCAATACGGCTACGTGCCGGATCGCGAAGGGCCATGATGCCGCGAGTGGAACGATCAATCGTCTTCGACGTTTGATCGCGACCGCCGGGGAGGCACGCCCTACCGGGTCATATAGGTCTTCGAATGGCCATGTGGCCAGGACCTCGACATTAGCCCGGAGTCGCGTTTGGTCGTCGGTCGTTGGCGGATCTGCGGCTCTGTCCCAGGGTCGGCCGGATTTGTCCATATTGTCATCGTCTTGACGGGAAAGGGAGAAAAAGAAGCGAGCCCGAGTCGGTCGGCGATCGGAGGCGCTGCGGGCGAAGCGGGGAATGAGTACCGCGCTGCAGTCACGGCAGTGCTGATGGCTCACGCGCTGCGAGGCTGGGACGTTCGGGGTGTCGAACTACCGGCCGAGGTCTCGGTCCCTCGAAGTATCAGTGTGGAGACCGACGATCCGGTGGACGACATCGGATGCGCTCTGAGCCGGGACGGATACGCCTACATTCAGGCGAAGCGTTCCCTGCAGCTGTCGAGCAAGCCGGGAAGGCCGCTGTCGAAGGCAATGGCGCAATTCAGAGCGGCAGTGGAAACGCTCCCACTGGATTCAGCTCGACACCGACTGGTGCTTGCGACCGCGAACCCCACCGGCCCGATTCGGGATCTCGGCAAGGCGCTTCGTCGACGACGAATTCCGCTCTCCGGCGCGCCGAGCACGGCAGAAAAAGATGCGCTTGACCGATTGTCGTTGTTGTTGGTGGAGCTGTCGCCCGAGAAACGCGATCTGCTGCTCGAGTGCCTTGTGATCTGGGAGTGCGATGCCGGGTCCCGTACGGCGCATGAGGCCGAGCGGGCAAGCCTGCTTCTTGACAACACCATCGTCCCCGTCGGGTCCGGCGAGCGCGCCTTCAAGGCGCTGAAGGACGCGGCTCGCGATCTCGGCAGGTTGCGGGAGGGGGTGGACCTCGAAGGGATGATCGAGATCCTTCGTGGGGAGCGCCTCGAACTGCTGGGCGATGCTGACGGAGCCACCGCGCTGCAGTTGGTCGCGCGCCAGCGCGCCGAGGCCGGCTACCGCCAACGGCTCCAGCGCGATGGCAAGTCGATCAGCCTGCTCGGAGTGGGAGCAGGCACGCCTGATCTCGAGCTTGCCGATGTGGACGCGAAGGTCAACGCTGTTGAGCCCGGCGTCGCCGACGCGCCGCAGAGCGAGCGAGATGTTGCCCATCTCATTCGTCGCAGGGGAAGGCTCCTGCTCATCGGCCTTCCGGGGTCCGGAAAGAGCACTGCGCTACGTCGTGCTGCTGCCGAGCAGGCCGCCATGCCGCGTGCGCCATTGCCGCTGTTCATCGACCTGAAGAAGCTTGCCATCCGCATCGAAAGCGAGGCGGTCTTGGACGTTGTCGTCGACATCGCATGCGCTGGGGCTCCGCAGGACGAGCGTGCCGCCCTTCACAAGCAGGTGGTCGCCGCAATCGAAGACGGAAACGTGACCATGTACCTCGATGCCCTAGACGAGACTCGCACGATGAGGGCAAGCGTCGTTGCCGCGATCGCCGAGCTGCTCAGACACCGCTCTCGCTCCCTGGAGGTCATCCTGGCCACTCGCGACGCGGGAGTAGTGGCCGGGAGAGCACTCGGCTTCAAAGAGGCTCGACTGAGCGCGCCTTCAAACGTCGATGAGACCGTTTCGAGCATCTTGGCGGCGATTGCCTGCCATCGCCAGGTCGGTGACCCTCTGTCCTGGGCGCAAGAGCGTGAGAGATGGGTGAAGGACATTCTTGCGCGCGATTCAGACCTTCAAGCCACGCCGCTGATGCCGATCCTGCTTGCCGTCAGCGCTGCCGGGCACACGGATTCGTCAAAGCTACCCGACCTGCGGGCCGAGATCCTCAAACAGATCGTTCGCGACGTGGTGGATCGGTGGGAGGCGGGTCGATCGGCTGCGGGCGCATTGCACCTCGGGAGCCTTGGAGGTATGCAGGCGGCCGAGGCACTGTTCGGATGCTTCGCCGTCGAGGGGTCGCTGCTCGCCGACGAGGGATTCCCGACCGTAGGGGCCGTCATGGATCGAGTCTGCGGCTATCTGGAAGACGGTTGGTCCCTGCCTACGGGTGAGGCGAGGGCGGGAGCTCGAGAAGCGCTGGCGTTCTGGGACGAGGCCGGCTTCTTCTTGAGGACCGCCGACGAGCACCTGGAAGCCAGGGTCCGTCTGTTCAGCGAGCTTGCGGAGGCTTTGCATTGGGTCGAAAAAGGGCCAGAGGCGTGCGGTGGCTGGGTGGCCGACAGCCTTTCTGACCCCGAAAAGGGCGAGGCCTTGAAGTTGGCCGCCGGCCTGTCTCGCGGGGCGAGCGACGCATTGATGGGGGCGGCGTCTACAGCCGCCGAACTCAGACCGCTGCAGCTTGCCGCGGACGCGATGTCAGAGGGTGCGAGCGTGTCGCCGAAGCTCATCGATCCCTTCGTCGATGCGTTGCTTGAAATCGTCGCGCGCGGAGGCGAGGAGGGCGTCGAGGCGGCTGGGCTCCTTGTTACGTCGCCTGTTCCTGGTGGGCGGCAGAAGGAGGCAGCCAAGATCATCGCGCAGTGTCTTCCTTCTGAGGACGCGTTGATCGCTCAGGTGAGGGCGGATGTCAACTGGAAGGTGGAAAAGAGCGCCGAGGTGCTTGCGCGATTTGCAGAGGTTCTAGAGATGAAGCCGCCTCGTCCGGCGGTCGCCACCGGGAAGGGTAAGAGGGCCAAAGGGCGCATTGTCTTTGGGATTCCCGCCACTCACGCAGGATGGGCCGATGCGGTTGCGGGGGCCGCAGAGGCTTTGGTTCCGGATTCGCCCAAGGCCGCCCAGCTGGCCGCCCCACTGGTTGTCGAGACCGGCGCCGGGGCCTCCGAGCGGATTTCGGCCGCCCTGCAGGCGGCGGGCTATGGAGATCTCGTCCAAGAGCAATACAAGAGGCTGAGTCGAAGCTTCAGGTCGATTTCCAAGTGGCGCGATCGAAAACGGCGAGCCGATGAAGCTGAGATCGCCCTGCTTGAGGTGATCGCCGAGATCGATGAGCCCGGTGAGTTGACGGTCCGGCAGCGCCGGGCGCTGGATGAGCTGATCGACCTCCTCTACACGCTCGGTATTCCGGATTCGCCCGCCGGTCAGTTCGATGCCCTGGCCCTGGACGTTCCCGCCGCAATGAAGATCTTGGTTCACGCCGTCGCATGCCTCGGTGATTTCGACAGGCCGCGGCTTGCCGCGGAGGCAAGGCTGGCAATAGCGGAACTGGGAAACGAGGAGACCACCTATTTCTCGGGCATGTTCTTCATCCCGGGCGTGACACGCGAGACGAGTCATTGGGACGAGCTCGCTCACCCCAAGGAAACCCGGGACGATCTCATCAGGGTTCTGAAGACCTTTGGCTTTGCGGCTTCCACGGCCGCGATCGCGCTGCACCTCGCTCCACCCGAGCTGGAAGTGGCGGAGTGTCTGCTCTCGCGCAAGCAGGAGTTCAAGGGCCGGAGCCGCCGGCTGGCGCTGTTGGTCGCCCTCAGCCTCCTGCCGGAGACCCGGGCAGTGCGAGAAGCGGCAGATTGGAACTCCTCCGAGGATTCCTTTGGCCGGATGGCGATCGCGAGCTTTGCGGCGCAGTCGCTGGACTCCGCTGAGGCCACGCGGTCTCTTGTCGAAGAAACGATTGAGGACGTCGACGCCGCGGTGAGAGCGGAAACGATTCGATACCTGCGCGGAGACCACCTCGATCCAGATCTCCGCGAGCAGGTTTCGAAGGCCGCCGAGGGTGCGACGATCTGGACCTGCATGCACTGTGGCGCTCAGAATGCGTTCGAGCGGAATGCCTGCCGGAAGTGCAAGACGAGCGCCCCGGACTTGGAGCGCCATGCCGAGGATCTGCTCTCAGGCAACCAGGTCTAGACGTCGCTTGCCGCATACGTTCCCGATGCGCCAGGTCTCCATAAGCGGGTGTTATCGGGCGTGGGGCCACGCGATAGCCGCGGTCCGAGCGGCCAGGCAGAGAAAACCCGCTGTCCTTCGCGACCTTGCATTTCCCAAACGAAACCGCGATACTGGGCGAATGATCAGGATCTTCTATCTATACGACACAGCCTGATCCCATGACCCTGCGGGCCAGAGCGTTCCTCGCTTGCCTTCTGGCCCTTCTCGCTTCCACCGCGTTCATTACGGCCGGCGCGCTAGCGAACTGCGGCGGACCGTACGAACCCCCGATCAACGACGAGGATACCTACGGAGAGGATAACGAGGCGGCGCCCAATCTCGACCCCTGCTATCGCGGGGCCCCAGTCAACTGCGCCACCGGTAGGCAAAGCGAGGAACAGACCGATCTGGTCGTGGGCGGCCGCGGCCCCGCCCTGCGCCTTACTCGCACCTACAACTCCCAGGCGGCTGCCGAAGCCGAAGAACCCGGGGTGTGGGGCTACGGCTGGTCGGGCCCCTATAGCTCCCACCTCGAATTCAACGAAGAATCTGGCGCCATCACCGTCGTGCAAGAAAACGGCGCGACCGCCACCTTTGAGCTCGAAGAAGGCGAATACGTGCCCGGTGCCTGGATCCAGGCGACGCTGGAAGAAGAAGGCGAAGGCTACGTCTTCACGTTGCCCGACCAGGAAAAGCTCAAGTTCGACTCCGAAGGCGCGCTGACCGAACAGGAAGACCGCAACGGCAACTCGCTCTCAATGACCTACACCTCGGGCAATCTCACCGCCGTCGAAGACGACGCGGAACGCAAACTGCAGTTCCTTTACTGGGAAGGACGAATCCTCTCGGCCAAAGACCCGATGGGCCGCTACATCATCTACGGCAACCTGTCGGGGGAGCTCATCTCAGTGAAATTCTGGGACGGCGAAGGCGAAGAAACCGAAACGCTCTGGGAATTCGACTACGGCGGATCCCATCAAATGACCGAAATGACCGACGGCCGCGGCGGTGTCACCGAAACCGAATACGACGAAGAAAACCGCGTCGTGAAACAGATCGATCCGATGGAACGGGTGCTCGAATTCGAATACGGAGAATCCGAAGAACTCCGGACTACGACGATTACTGAGCCCAACGAATCGACCACCTTCCAGAAGTTCAACAAAGCCGGCGAGCCACTGGAAGTGATCAAGGCAAAAGGAACCGGCCTTGAACGGAAATCTTCCTATGAATATGACGAAGCGTACGCGCTCGTCAAAGCCACCGGACCCCTTGGAAATTCCACGACCTACGAATACGACAAAGATGGCAACCTGACGCTTGAAAAAGACGCTGAGGGCAATGAAGCGAAGTGGACCTACAACGCGACGCACGATGTAGAAACCGAGACGACCCCGCGGGGGGAGAAAACGACCTTCGAACGCGACGAAAATGGCAACGTCGATACGATCAAACGCCCCGCTCCGGGCGAAGCGACCCAGAAACTGACCTTCGAATATGCCGAAAACGGGGACCTGGAATCGGCGCTCGACCCGCTTGAACACGAAACGACCTTTGAATACAACGGCTACGGAAACCTCGAAGCTCAAACCGACCCTGAGGGGAACACGACCACCTGGACCTACGATGTAAACGGTCGGGTCCTGACGTCAGTGAGTCCGCGGGGCAATGAGGAAGGCGCCGAAGCCTCTGAATTCGAAACGACGATCGAACGCGACCCGCAGGGAAGGCCAGTCGTGGTCACCGATCCTTTGGGCCGCGAAACGGAATACGCCTACGACGGCAATGGAAACCTGAAATCGGTGACCGACGCCAACGAAAACACGACTACCTACAGCTATAACGCCAACGACGAGCGCATCGAAGTCGAAGCGGCCAACGGAGACACGACCAAAGTCGTCTACGACAGCATGGGCGCAGTGAAAAGCCGCACCGACGCCAACGGCAACACTACCAACTACCAATACGACGCGCTGGAGCAGGTCATCGAAGAAGAGGACCCGCTGGAACGGGTGACGACTCGTGAATACGACGCGGCTGGCAACCTCACGGAAACGGAAGATGCGCTCGAACGCACGGTCACCTACGACTACGACAAAGCCGACCGACTGATTGAACTCGATTATTCCGACGAAGCGACGGCCGATATCGCGTACAAATATGACGAAGACGGCAACGTAGTCGAAATGACCGATGGCACCGGTACGACCACGAGGGAATACGACCAGTTGGGCCGGCTGACTGAAGTCGAGAACGGCAACGAAGAAGTCGTCGAATACGCCTACAACCTCGGCGACCAACAGACGGAAATCATCTATCCCAATGGCGAACCGGTCGAACGGACCTTCGACGACGCTGGGCGCCTCGAGACGGTCACTGACTGGCTCGGCAACAAAACTTCGTTCGAATATAACTCCGACTCCCAGGTCAACGCGACGCTTTTCCCCGAAGAAACGGCCAACGTCGACGAATACGCGTTCAACCCAGCTGGCGAGCTGGCGGAAATCTCGATGAATCGCGGAGAAGAAGTCCTAGCGTCGATGTCCTACACCCGCGATGGGATCGGCCAGATTGAAACGATCGAAGAGGAAGGCTTTCCCGAAGTCCCCGAATACGAATACGAATACGACTCCAAGAGCCGGTTGGCCAAAAGCAACGGCACGACGTTCGGCTACGACAAAGCCAACAACGTCACGAAAATCTCCTCGACCACCTACGAATACGACAAAGGCGACCAGATCGAATCGGCGAGCAGCGGCTCCTTCGAATTCAACGAACTTGGCCAGCGAGTTAAAGAAACGCCGGGGGAAGAAGAAGAACAAACGAGAAGTTACTCCTACGATCAGGCTGGCAACCTGATTGGGGTCGAAAGCCCGGGAGTCAAAAACACCTTCGCCTACGACGGGACCGGCCTGAAGGCGACCGAAACCAGGAACGCCTCCACGTATCCGATGGTCTGGGACTCCACGGCGGGAATTCCGCTCTTGATCCGTGGAGGGCAGGATTACTTCATCTACGGACCCGACGGCCTTCCAATCGAGCAGATCACCGCCGGCAATGAGATGTTCTTCCACCACGACCAGCTTGGCTCAACCCGGGTGCTCACCGGGACCTCCGGAGAAGTGGTCGGTACCTATCGCTATGGACCCAATGGAGCCTTCTGGAAACACACCGGCGAAAAAGGCACCCTGATGGGCTTCGCTGGCCAATATCGAATGCATACTGGTTTCCAGCTGATCTACATGCGGGCCAGGACCTACGACCCGGTGACGGCGCAGTTCTTGACCAAGGATCCCCTGATCTCGGTTTCGGGAGAAGCCTACGCATACGCGGCAGCAAATCCTGTCAACGCGACTGATCCGCTTGGACTTTATCCAGCGGACGGATGCGACGAAGACACGCCTGGACCTAGACCGTCAGACTGCCCAGAGTGTGAGAAGGACGTTGATGATCCCTACAGCCGACCACCGCACCAGCTATCTGACCTTATCGCCAACGGCGAGCAGGGGCCGACGCTTGATGGAGTAGTTAGAAGATGGGCGCCCGTGGTCATTGGTGCTGGTGTGACCTGGGCGGTTGGCACTGCACTTGCGCCGGTAGTCGGGACGGGCTTGCTGGCTGCGGCAGTCGTAGGGGTCGGTAGCCAGTTGGTGGGAGGCATCGCGAGTATGGCCTCTGACGCATGGCTTAATGGCACGGTATATGGTGGCCAAGAGATCGCCAATCGGGGAGAGCGATCCTCGCTCAAGGGGCTGGTAGTAAGCTCTTTGGTGACGAAGGGCGGGTACGGAAAGGCCGCCGTGGCGGGTGTCGGCGGGCTGACCAACCTGGGAACGGGGGCCTGGCAAAACTTCAGGGACTCTTACTTTGGAGCACGATAGCGTCTGGGTGCTCGTTGTGCAGCCCTCGAGGGGCGGCTGAGTTCGTGCCACAGGCCGCGTCAGTAGGGCAAACGAGAGCTTGGACAACCGCATGATCGCATGAGGGATGAGCGAAGTGCGTCTTTGACGCTGACGACCAAGACCCAAGGCGCGCGAACCCAGACCCCTGAAATGATCGGGTGGCGCGTTGTCCTCCGCTGACCGGAACTGAGCCAGGGCAATCAGAGAGAGGAGGCAAGGCGTCTGTGAACCCGTTTGTCCACGACCGCGTGAGCAGTGTTCCACGGAGCCGATGCAGGGCGCTAGGCCGATGGTCATCCAGCGGCGGTTATCAGCGCGGGGCCCCATTTGAACGGGACTTGGCGATTTCGGGAACTTGAGGCGAGAATAAGTTCCTGAAACGCCCATATGGAGGCACATCCACGGACATCGAGGCGGTGAGCACAACTGAGTATCACCTGGTAAATCAGCCGGTTCCTACTCGAAAGCCGCCCGAAGCTAGCGTAGTTGCCATGCAGAAGGTCGCGGGTTCGGGTGGGTAGTCCGCGTGGTTCGAAACGCCCGGTCGTCTCAGGCACTTCTGGAAAGAAGTGCCTACAACCCTGCATATCCGTTCATATCCCTGCATATCTCGCTGAGCTAGCACCTGGGCCAGCTTAGAAAAAGCCCTGCAAATCACGCACGAGATAGCTGGACGCTTCAGCCTAATGCAGCGCTTGTGGTCCAGGCGGTCGCCGGTTCGAATCCGGTCAGCCACCCTCACAGACCCCCTGCCGGAGATTGCGTCGAAGCGGAGTGACTAACAGCGAGTTCGCTCGTCACCCTCTTGTCCATGCTGACAAAGGCTTCCGACCGATACCCATGATCAGATGTGGGAATGACCAAGGGGCGGAAGAGGTCAACACCGAAGCGTGCTCGGAAGATCGTTGCGCGAGGAACCCCGGCGCGCTGGGAGGTCGCGTGGCATCCGAAGGCGCTCGACGAGAAGAACGCGATCGAGGATGTAGCTGAGCGCGTGACGATCGCGCACGTGATCGAGAAGCTGGAGGTTGACGGCCCGGCCCTGCGGAGTCCGCACCAGAGCGGCGTCATGGCCGAGGAAGGGTCGGGCCTGCGAGAGCTGCGACCCCGGAGAGGAAGAAGCCGATGGCGGGCGATCTACCGGCGGATGGAGGAGCGGCTGTTTGCGGTCCTCGCCGTGGGCCCGGAGGCGGAAATCGACAAGGCCGGTTATGCCAAGGCCGTGCGTCTGGCGAAGCAGAGACTTGGGCGGCTGGGAAAAGCCAAGGAGAAGGAGTAGCCTCAATGGCAATTACAAGCTTGTTATCTAAGATTTCGAGGTTCGAGCATGGCTGATCGACTCATATCCAGTGACGAGGTTCTCGCGGAGGAGCTGCGCGATCCCGAGTTCCGCGCGGAGTGGGAGCGGACGGCGTTGGCCCGCTGGCTCGCCGTAGAGGTTGCCCACTACCGGGCCGAGCACAGCCTCTCGCAGCGACAGCTGGCGGAGCGGCTCGGAGTCCATCAGTCCGATGTCGCCCGCATGGAGACCGGCGACCACACTCCCAGCCTGGAGCGCCTGGTCAAGGTCGCCGGCGGCCTGGACATCGAGCTAATGATCGACATCCGCCCCAAGAAGAAGAAGGCCCAGCTGCCAAAGAAGCGGGCACTCGACGCGGGGTCATTCGCGCTGGGCGGCTGCGAGGTCGTTCTCGCCACTGCATAGGTGCCCGTTGGGGCTGGCGCTACCGTGCCAGCGAAACCGGCTCAACGGCCACCCGCGCCACCGGGTTCGACTTGTATCTCGCTGAGGACCCTCAGTCAGCTCTCGTCGGCAAGCAGCTGGTTGATCGCCGACCGACCTGGCCGAATCGATGGGCAGGATTGCGGGATGCGGTTTACGCGTTCGGAGCTGGAGGCGTTTCGCGGTCGTGAGGTCGACGACCTCGTCGGGCCGGGGCTCAAGCTGCTCTTCGTCGGCATCAACCCGGGCCTGTGGACGGCCGCGGTCGGGACCCATTTCGCCCATCCGACCAATCGCTTCTACCCGGCTCTGGCCGCTGCCGGCATCGCCGAGCACGAGGTCGACCGGGCCGCCGGGATGACCGACGCCGACCGCGCGAATCTGCTCGCGCGCGGGATCGGGATCACCAACCTCGTCCGGCGTGCCACGGCACGAGCCTCCGAGCTCTCGCCCGAGGAGTTGCGCGAGGGTGGCGAGCGGCTGCTGCGGTTCGTCGCCGAGCGCCGCCCCAGGGTCGTCGCGATCGCCGGCATCTCCGCCTACCGCGACGCGTTCGGGGAGCGCGGCGCGGCGTTGGGCCGCCAGCCGGAGACGCTCGACAGCGCCAACCGCTGGTCCGGCGCGGCGCTCTGGGTGGTGCCCAATCCGAGCGGGCTAAACGCCCACGAGACGGTCGCGACCCTCGCCGCCGCCTATGCGGCGCCGGCGGCCGAGGCCGGCGTCATCGCCTGAGACGGATCGAAGCCGGCCCGAACTGGCAGTATCGGCCGCGTGAGCGAAGACGCCTGCTGCACTCCGGGTGAAGTGCCGCGCCGCGAGGGCGCAGATGCGATTCCCGCCGTCGATGTGGAGCGGTCGGCGGAGGGCCGGGACCTCGTCGCCGTCGACCTGGTCGACCTCCCGGGCGGCGAGTTCACGATGGGCACCGACGGCGATTACGGCTACATGCTCGACGGCGAGGGGCCGGCGCACGCGGTGACGCTCTCGCCCTTCGCGATCTCTCGCCACGCTGTTAGCAACGAGCAGTTCGCCGCCTTCGCCGAAGCCACCGGGTACCGGACCGAGGCCGAGCTGCACGGCGGCTCGTTCGTCTTCGTCGGGCTGCTGCCCGACGACTTCCCGCCGACGCGGGCGGTCGCCGCCGCGCCCTGGTGGCGCGCGGTCGAGGGCGCCGAGTGGCGCCACCCCGAGGGGCCGCGGAGCGACCTGGCGGACCGTGGCGATCACCCCGTCGTCCACGTCTCCTGGAACGACGCGACCGCCTTCTGCTGCTGGAGCGGGACCCGGCTGCCGACCGAGGCGGAGTGGGAGTACGCCGCCCGCGGTGGGCTCGACGGGCAGCGCTTCCCCTGGGGCGAAGAGCTGGAGCCCGGCGGCGAGCACCGCATGAACGTGTTCCAGGGCGAGTTCCCGGCCGAGAACGAGTGCGCCGACGGCTACGAGGGCACCGCCCCGGTGTCCGCCTTCGCGCCGAACGGCTACGGCCTCCACAACGTCACCGGCAACGTCTGGGAATGGGCCGCCGACCGCTTCGATCGCAACCACTACGCCGAGAGCCGGCGCGTCGACCCCCGTTGCGAAGAGGGTGAGGGGCCCCGGGTCATGCGCGGTGGCTCCTACCTCTGCCACGCCTCCTACTGCAACCGCTACCGGGTCGACGCGCGCAGCTCGACCGCGCCGGACGGCTCGACCGGCAACCTCGGCTTCCGCGTCGCCCGCGAGCTCTCGTAAATACGGCCATTCCGGCCGACCGCATGGGTATCTTGATCCGGCTCGCGCAAGCTGTTGAAAGGGGTAGGGGATGAGCGATTCGGAAACTTCGGCGAAGAGGCTCACGCGCAAGGAGCTGATCGGCTCCGGCGCGCTCGCCGCCGCCGCGGCGATGCTCTCGCAGGGGTCGGGATCGGCCGTGGAGCGCGCGCTTGCCGCGCCACAGGACAAGCGCAACGTCGCCGGGATGAACATCATCCTCTTCATCAGCGACCAGGAGCGGGCGATTCAGCATTTCCCGAAAAACTGGCTGCGCAAGAACCTGCCGGGGATGCGGCGGCTGCGCCGCCACGGCCTCAGCTTCGAACGCGCCTTCACCAGCGCCTGCATGTGCTCGCCCTCGCGGGCGACGATGATGACCGGCTACTTCCCGGCCCAGCACGGGGTCAAGTACACGCTCGAGGAGAGCATGACCAAGCCGCGGAAGAACCCGCAGGTGGAACTGCCGCTGCCATCGGTGATGCCGAACATCGCGACGGTGATGAAGGCGGCCGGCTACGACGTCGTCTACAAGGGCAAGTGGCACCTCTCGAAGCCGGAGGGGAGGAAAGCGGCTCCGGCCGACCTCGAAAAGTACGGCTTCGACCGCTGGGACCCACCCGATGCGGGCGCCAACCAGGAAGTCGACCAGGCGGGCGGCGGCAGCGTCGACAACGACGGCCGCTACATGGACTCGCAGGGGAGGGGCAAGAACGAGGGCTCGCTCGAGTACCTCAACTCAAGCGCCGCCCAGCAGCAGCCCTTCTTCATGGTGATCTCGCTGGTCAACCCGCACGACGTGCTCTTCTACCCGAACGAAGCCTTCCAGGAAGCCGGCTACACCAACGCCTGGCTGCGCGGCGAAATGCACCCGCCGTTGACGGTCGGCGAAGACCTATCGAGCAAGCCCTCGGTGCAGGAAGAATTCAGGAACCTGATGGATCGCTTCGGAGGCGAACTCGACACGCCCGCGAAGCAGCGCCGCTACCTCAACTTCTACGCCAACCTGATGCGCTCCTCCGACAACTACCTGGTCGAGGTGCTGAACACGCTCGAAGCGCGGGGGCTGATGGACGACACGATGATCATCCGCACCTCCGATCACGGCGAGATGGGCCTCTCCCACGGCGGCATGCGGCAGAAGAACTTCAACTTCTACGAGGAGACGACGCGGGTGCCGCTGGTCTACTCGAACCCGAAGCTCTACCCGCGGCCGCACCGCTCCGACGCGCTCGTCTCCCACGTCGACCTGCTGCCCACCCTCGCCAACCTGGTCCAGGCGCCGAAGTCGGCGCGGGCGAACTGGGAGGGGGTCGACTACTCGAAGCAGGTCCTGCGCCCGACGCCGAAACGATCGAGTCAGGACTACGTCGTCTTCACCTACGACGACTACCAGTCGGGCCAGCCGAACCCGCCCTATCCGAAACCGCCGAACCACATCGTCAGCATCCGCGAGCAGCGCTGGAAGCTCGCCAAGTACTACGACGTCAACCGGAACAAGAGGAAACGCAAGCGGCCGCAGTGGGAGATGTACGACCTCAAACGCGACCCGCTCGAGCGCAAGAACCTCGCCGCCAAGGGCTACAAACGCACCCCCCTGGAGGAGCGCAACTACCGGCGGCTGCGGCGCAAGCTCGGCCTTGTTCAGAAAAAACGCCTGCGGCCGCTGAAGAGGTCCGCAGCGTAGGCGCTCCGATGAGCGTCACCGTCGACGCAAACGTCCTCGTCTACGCATCAAACGAGGCCGAGCCGTCCGCTCAGCGAGGACGCGATCGCCAATGTCGAGGCCCTGATCTCCGGCCCTCATGTGCGCACGCCGGGCGAGAGCGATGGACATCTGGCCGCGCTGATGCGCCAGCGCGGAGTCGGGACGATCTATACGCGCGATCGAGACTTCAGGCGTTTCGACGGTATAGCGGCCGAGAACCCGGACTCGGAAGCCCCAGAGGACGGGCTATGAGGCAGCGCGGGCGTGGATGAGCGCCCCGAATCCATACGGACGGTCATGCAGGCTGCCGTCCGACCGCCGTAGGTAGGTCGAGCGGCCGGCATCCGCGTCGAGGACCCGCTCTACCTGGAGGCCGTAAGGGGAGAGCGTCTCCTCGACCCGCCCCTCGGGAATGCCCCAGCGCAGCGGCTCTTCCAGATCGGTGGTGCTCCGGCGCAGCTCGGCGGCGCCGAAGTACTCACGCGAGCCGTCGATCGCCTCTGCCCAGACCGCATCGAAGACGATTGACGTGCCGGAACCACGATGTGATCCGACCCAGGCGAGGACCCCCGTCACGGCGTCTTCGGGCAGGTAGGGACTGACGCCCGACCAGACGAAGAGCGTCTTCGCCGCCCGATCGTGACCGGCGGCATCCAGCGCCGCGCTCAGATCTTCGCGGGCGAAGTCGATTGCCAGGAAGGTCACCCGATCGGGCTCCCGTCCCAGCAACCTGCGCAGGCGGGAGCGCTTGGATTCCAGGCTCTCCGGGTGATCGACCTCGATCACCCGTACGCCTGGGAGGCGATCAGCGAGTCGGTAAGGCCGGGTGTCGAGCCCGGAACCGAGTAGGACCAGCTCGTCGAGGCGATCGGACGGCTCGTCCAGCACCACCTCGTCGATGAACTTGGCGCGCATGATCTCGTAGGTATAGCCCCCGGGGATATTGCGATTTGCCCCAGTGAGCCAGAGCTTTCGGGTAGCGCGGCGCTTGGCCAGCGTCGTGACGTTGAAGCCACCGAGGAAGCCGGCAGCCATGTCATCGGGACAGCGCACCGCCGGGTCCTTCTCAAGGGCACCGGCAGCCCGCAGCGCACAGGCGCCCTCGGCGGTACTGCGGGGCTTCAGTGGATTGCGTCCACGCTCACCAAGCGCCATCTCTTACGCATTCTATGTCGTCCCGATTCCTTATCTCGTTCAATTGGGTCGGGAGGTGCTGGGCCGGCTTGCCCGCTGCGTCATCGGCTTGCGAAAAATACCCTGGGGGAGTATTATCAATCCCGATGGAGGCCACAGCCCAGACCCGCGGATACACCGCCAGCAAGGAGCAGCTGCTCAACCGGCTCTCCCGGGTCGAAGGCCAGCTTCGCGGGGTCCGGAAGATGGTCGAGGAGGACCGCTACTGCATCGACGTGGTGACCCAGATGAGCGCCGTGCAGGCGGCGCTCGACAAGATCGCGCTCGGCCTGCTCGACGGCCACGCACGCGTCTGCATGCAGGGCGAGGGTGGCTCCCCCGCCGACCCCGACGAGGCTGTCGACGAGCTGATGGGCGCGGTGGGGCGCCTGCTGCGCCGTTGAGGTGAATGGGTAGTGGCTGAGATCCTCGTCACCGTCGCCGGGGCGGCCGCGATCGCCGGCCTGGCCCGCTTCTTCTTCGGCTCGCGCGAGGCGCGCGGGGCCGAGCTGCGCGAGGGGCGCCAGGAGATCGAGGTCGCCGTCAAGGGCGGCTACTCGCCGAACCTGATCCGCGTCCGCGAGGGCGTGCCGCTGCGCCTCGTCTTCGATCGCCAGGAGACCGGCGACTGCACCTCGCGCGTCGTCTTCCCCGACCTCGGCGTCACTCGCTCGCTGGCCCCCTTCGCCCGCACCGCGGTCGAGTTCACCCCCGACCGCAGCGGCGAGTTCGGCTTCGCCTGCGGGATGAACATGGTCCACGGGACGCTGCTGGTCGAGCCGGACGACGGCGACGCCAACGGTCACGGCAACGGCAGCGGAGCGGTCCCGACCGAGCGCGCGCCGCTTCCCGACGAGGGCGGTTGCGCGTCCTGCGAGCCCGGCGACGGGGAGGGCCAGGAGACCGAGGAGGCCGCGCGGCAGGAGGAGCTCTCCGACCTCAGCCGCCGTACCGCGCTCGGGGCGCTGCTGACCGCGCCGGTGCTCGTCGCCTCGATGGCCTCCGACCTCTTCGGCGCGACCTGGGTGCCCGCGATCCTCATGAACCACTGGGTCCAGCTCGCCCTGATCGCGCCGGTGATGCTCTACGCCGGCTGGCCGATCCACCGCACCGGCTGGCTCGCCCTCGGCCACCGCAGCGCCGACATGAACACCCTGATCGCCGTCGGCACGGCGGCGGCCTTCAGCTACAGCCTCGTCGCGACGCTCTTCCCCGGCATCCTGCCCAGCGACCTGCGCGACGTCTACTACGAGACGGTTGGCGTGATCATCACCCTGATCCTGCTCGGCCGCCTGATCGAGGTGCGGGCCAAGGCGGGGACCGGCGAGGCGATCCGCAAGCTGGTCGGCCTGCAGCCGACCACCGCGCGCGTCGTGCGCGAGGGCGGCGAAGAGGACGTGCCCGTCGAGCGGGTCGTGCCGGGCGACACGATCGTCGTGCGGCCGGGCGAGAAGGTGCCGGTCGACGGCGAGCTGGTCGACGGGCGCTCGACGCTCGACGAGTCGATGGTCACCGGCGAGTCGCTGCCGGTGACGAAGGAGGCCGGCGACACGGTGATCGGCGCGACGGTGAACGGGACCGGCGCCTTCCGCTTCCGCGCCACCGGGGTCGGCGCCGACACGATGCTGGCCCAGATCGTCCGCTTGGTCCAGCAGGCGCAGGGCTCCAAGGCGCCGATCCAGCGGGTCGCCGACAGGGTGGCCGGCTACTTCGTCCCCGCGGTGATCTTCATCGCGATCGCCGCCTTCGTCGTCTGGTTCGACTTCGGCCCCTCGCCGCAGCTCACCTTCGCCCTCGTCTCCGCCGTCGCCGTGCTGATCATCGCCTGCCCCTGCGCGCTCGGCCTGGCGACGCCGCTCTCGATCATGGTCGGGACCGGCAAGGGCGCGGAGAACGGCGTGCTGATCCGCTCGGCTGAGGCGCTCGAGGCGGCGCACCGGCTCGACGCGATCGTGCTCGACAAGACCGGCACGATCACCCGTGGCGAGCCGGCGCTGACCGATGTGGTCGCGCTCGACGGCGTCGGCGAGGAGGAATTGCTGCGGCTCGCCGCCAGCGCCGAGCGCTCCTCCGAGCACCCGCTGGCGGGCGCCGTCCTCGCCGGGGCGGAGGAGCGGGGCCTCGTCGTGGCTGAGGCCGACGAGTTCGATTCAGTCACCGGCCAGGGCCTGCGGGCTCGCGTGGGTGGCCGGCGCCTGCTGGTCGGCACGCGGCGGCTGCTCGGTCAGGCGGGGGTCGACGCCGCGCCGCTGGAGCGGGCGGCGAGCGAGCTGGAGGCGGAGGGCAAGACCGCGATCCTGGTCGCGGTCGACGGCGCCCCCGCCGGCGTGCTCGCCGTCGCCGACACGGTCAAGCCCGGCTCGGCCGAGGCGATCGCCGCGCTTCGCGAGCTCGGCCTGGAGGTCGTGATGATCAGCGGCGACAACGCCCGCACGGCCGAGGCGATCGCCGCCCAGGTCGGGATCGAACGAGTGCTGGCCGAAGTTCTGCCCGAGGACAAGGCCGCGGAGATCCGCCGCCTGCAGGATGGCGGCAGGCTGGTGGCGATGGTCGGCGATGGGATCAACGATGCCCCCGCGCTCGCCCAGGCCGATGTCGGGATCGCGATCGGGACCGGCACCGACGTGGCGATCGAGGCGGCGGACGTGACGCTCGTCTCGGGCGAGCTGCGCGGCGTGCCGCTGGCGCTCTCGCTGAGCGGCGCGACGATGCGCAACATCCGCCAGAACCTCGGCTTCGCCTTCGGCTACAACATGCTCGGCATCCCGATCGCGGCCGGCGTCCTCTATCCCTTCATCGGCCTGCAGCTGAGCCCGATGATCGCCGCCGCGGCGATGGCGGCCAGCTCACTCTCGGTCGTCGGCAACTCCAACCGGCTGCGGCGCTGGAATCCCTGAGCTTCGAAGCGGAGACGAAGCCTGGCCGCCCGGCGCCCCCGCCGCGCCGGGCGGCGGGGGCGGAACGGGAGCTATCTGCTCAGGTCTGGTCGACGTAGGCGATCATGATGCCCATCGCGTTGTCGATTTCGTGGTGGCCTTCCGGCACGTCGTAGATCGAGTGCAGGCGCAACGTGTCGTTTTTGCTGAAGGTGCCGACCGGTTCTCCGCTGCAGATCGACATCGAGGAGACGTGCAGCCGTTCGTCCGGCGTTTCGTAGCCTTCACCGCCATAGCCCGCGACCGAGTCGCATAGCAGCGAGCCTTCTTCGCTCTCGTTGGTCAGTTCGATGTTGACGCCGTGGTCGTGGATGTGGCCCGCAGCGGCGATCAGCTCGCCGGCGAACCCGGCTTTCCAGTCGTAGTGCGTGTCGCTTTCTTCTCCGCTCGGCACCGAGTAGTGCGAGGTGAGGCTGCACTGGGCGACGTCGAGCCAGACCGGGCGCAGCGCTTCGCGACCGCTGTGGTCGCTGCCGGTGCCGTACTTGTAGGTCATCTTCAGCTTGACCGTCTTCGCTTCGGTTTCCCAGTTCATCAGCTCGATCACCATGTTCCAGGTCTCCGAGCTGCCGATCTTGTAGCCGTAGTCGAGTTCGGTCAGGTCGATCGCCGTGCGCTCGTTGCCGGAGGCGAAGAAGCGTTCGCCGAGCAGGCCGGGGCCTTTGCCGGCGCAGGTCACGTCCGACTTGCCGCCGCCGCTCGCGGCGAACATCGCATGGTGGAGCATCGGCCCCGTTTCCAGGTTCGCTTCGCTGCCATCGGTGTAGACGAGGTCCGGGGTGACGCCGATCAGCGTGCAGCTCGTGCACGGCTTGGCGACGTTGGTGTCGATTTCGTTTTCGATCATCCCCGCCGTGTTGTGGTTGTGCGGTTCGCCTTCGCCCGCCGGGATCGTGTAGGGCCCGTATTCGATCGTCGTGGTCGTGATCGCTGCGCTGGCACTTGCCGGCGCCAGCACCGCGACGACGCAGGTGAGCAGGGCCAATCGCCTCATGGTTCGCATGAATTCTCCCTTTCCATCGAGCAAGTGCCGAAGTGGTCGGACTTACTGATTTATCAGGCAATCTAAATTGTGCACGAGGTCATGTCAAGGTTTGCCCAGGGGCGGTGGCTTCGCCTCCCTCCTCCGCGGCGCCGGGTCCGGTCGAGGTCGCCTGTCGCCTGCGGCTGGTAATGTGTCCCGCGAAGGGGGCATATTTTGCCAGCAAAAGCCAAGCCTGACAATTACGAAGCGCTTTTCAGTCGCAGGGAGGCATCCTTGCTCGCCGGGGTGACGTTGAAAGCGGTGGATAAGGCGATCGAGGAAGGGATTGTCAAGGCGCGTCGGTCGAGGCGCTCAGGGACTCTGCTCGACGCTGACGACGTGATGGCGCTTGCCGTCATTTGCAGGGCGGGAGTGCCTCTGCGGTCGCAGTCGAAGCGGAAGATCCGTCGCTGGTTGCAGGAGACGCAGCCCTATGGGACGGGGAAGAAATCGGAGCTTCAGTTGAGCGATGTCGTCGTCATCCGCCTCGACCCCGGCTTTCGCGATGCCTTCAAGCAGCTGAGCAGCTATCGAGATGGGCGCGAGCGCTACATCGAATCGAGTTCCGAGATCAGACAAGGAGAGCCCGTGATTTCAGGCACCCGTATTCCGGTGCGCGCCGTCGCTGCGCGCGTGAAGGGCGGGGAGGAGATCGACGACCTGATCGAGGACTACCCGAAGGTTCCTCGCAAGGCGTTCGAGGCGGCCTTGCTCTACGCGCAGGCGCATCCCCGTCGGGGCCGGCCGACGGGGCTCAGCGCAGCTCGTCGAGCGACTTGACCTCAATGTCGAAGGGCTCGTCGGCGGCGCGGCGGCGGCGGTAGGGGGAGACGATCACGCGGTGGGTTTCGCCGCAGGGGCAGGGGACCTCGATCGGCGAGGTGTCGGGGGAGGGGTCGGTGTCGACTTTGAGCCGGAGCAGCTTGCCCTCCGATTTGCAGCCGAAGGAGATCACCCAGCCGTGGTCCTCTCGCTCGGCGCGTTTTTTCGCGTGGCGGGGCTGGGGCATGCGGGCATACTCGCTGTTTCGGGTCCGGCGCGCTTCATAGCCTTGGCGACGATGCGATCCGGTTCCGTCTCAGCGGCCCTCCTCGCGGCGTTGCTCGCGGCCGGCCTCTTGCTCGGAGGCTGCTCGGCCGAGTTCAGCGTCGGCGGCGATTCCGAAGCCTCGGGCGAGGAACTCGCCGAGGAGATTCAGGGCGACTACGTCGAGCGGACCGAGATCGAGCTGCCCCGCCTGACCTGCGAAGGGGTCGAGTCGGAAGTCGGCGCCCGCTTCACCTGCTCCGGGCGCAACGCCCGCAGCGTCCAGCTGGATATCGCCGGGAAAGTCACCGACACCGAAGCCGACGGATTCGACTACAACTGGCGCGTGGTCGAGGCGGTCGCGCCGGGCGTCCTCTACGAGCGCGCCCTGCGGCGCTCGCTAGAAGAAGAAGGCGTGGCGATCGCCGAGGTGCGCTGCCCGGTCGAGATCGAGGTCGAGGAAGGCACGAAGGTGCGTTGCGGGGCGACCGACGAGAACGGCTCCGGCCGCGGGGTGACGCTGAATCTCACCGATCTCGACGGCGGCTTCGACTACGCGGTCGACGACGCGCCGCCGGCCCAGTCCGGCTCGGCCTCCTGATCCGCTCGGGTTCGGCGGACGACCGGGCGGCGTACGGTGTGTGCGCATGAAGCCCTCCGAGCTGAGCCTCTCCGCCGAACACTCGCCCGAGGCGGTTCAGCGCCGGCTCGGCGCGCCGCCCTCGTCGAGCTACCTGCGCGACTTCATCTACGGCGCGATCGACGGCGCGATTACGACGTTCGCCGTCGTCGCCGGGGTGAAAGGCGCCGACCTGAACGCCAGCGTCGTGCTGATCCTCGGCGGCGCCAACCTGATCGCCGACGGGTTCAGCATGGCGGTGAGCAACTTCCTCGGGCTGCGGGCCGAGCGCCAGCAGGTCGATCGGGCCCGCCTCGACGAGGAGCGCCAGGTCCGCGAGATCCCCGAGGGCGAGCGCGAGGAGATCCGCCAGATCTTCGCCGCCAAGGGCTTCGAAGGCGCCGACCTCGAACGCGTGGTCGAGGTAATCACCGCCGACCGCGACCTCTGGGTGAGCACGATGCTGAACGAGGAGCTCGGGCTGGGCGGAGTCCGGCCGAAGCCGCTGCGGGCCGGCGCGACGACCTTCCTCGCCTTCATCGCGATCGGCTCGCTGCCGCTCGTCGCCTTCGCCGCCGACGCGATCGCCCCCGGCGGCCTCGCGCACGCCTTCGCCTGGAGCGCGGCGATGACCGGCGTCGCCTTCTTCTTCGTCGGCAGCCTCAAGGCCCGCTTCGTCGAGCAGGCCTGGTGGCGGGCGGGCCTAGAGACGCTGGTCATCGGCGGCGCCGCGGCGGCGCTCGCCTACGCGACCGGCGCCTTCCTCGCCGCAGTCGTCTGAGCCGCCCGCACAAATTCCCCACGACGTGGGGAAATATTCCCCACGACGTGGGGAATTTGCACGTCGCGACCGACAGTTAAGTTGGCGGTCATGACCGGCAGCGAGTGGACGACCGACGAGCGGCGGGTGCGGGAGTACCTCGACCGCGCCGACGAGTTACCGCACCGCCTGGAGGGCGAGGGCGTGCTGCTCGACCATGTGCCCCGCGACGTCGGCCGCGTGCTCGACCTCGGCACCGGCGGCGGCCGCCTGCTCGGCCTGCTGCAGGCCAACCGCCCGCGGATGCGCGCAGTCGGCCTCGACTTCTCCGAGTTGATGCTGGCGCAGGCACGCGAGCTGTTCGCCGGCGACGAGCGCGTCGAGCTGCTCCAGCCCGGCGGCGTCTTCGCCAACTTCGAGCACGTCGCCTCGACGACGTCGACTGCTACTGGAAGTGGCTCGAGGTGGCCCTGTTGATCGGCGTCAAGCCGCCGGCGGTCAGCGCTTGAAGACGCGCGGGTTGCAGGCCCGGATCGGGCGCCGCGAGCTGAGCCAGCAGCGGAAGTTGAAGCGGCGGATCGTGTAGCGGTAGTTGTAGATCGAGCCTTCGCGGGGCAGCGCGGTGTAGGCCGTGACCGCGCCCTCGTAGAGGTCACGGCCGCGCAGCCAGAGGATCCGGCACTTGACCTTCTCGCGGTCGATCCGCCGGCAGCCGATCCGGTGTTCGCGGCCGCGCGTGAAGCGGCTGCCGAGGTCGGCTTCGAGTCCCAGGACGACGACGAATTCGGCCGCTTCACGCGTCATCGGCGGCAGCACGAGCCTGGGCTTCGCTACCGCCGGCGCGGCGGCGCCGTCTTCCACCGCGGCGATCCACGCCGCCACCCAGGGGGAGACACGGTCGACCCGCGCCAGCACCTGGGGGCTGCGGGTGTTGCAGTCGAACGCGCCTTTGAGGCTGACGATGCCGATCTGCATCGGGCTGCCATCGGCCCGCCGTGCGATCGCCGGGCCGCCGCTGTCCCCGTTGCAAAGGCCGGGACCGGATCGCGCCTGCGACCTGACGCAGATCTGGCTGCTCGGCGTGTAGGTCATGAAGGCGCGGCGCAGGCTGCGCCGGCAGCTCGCTGCGTCGCGGACGATCGATTCGCCTTCGCGGAAGAGCGTCGGCAGCCGCTGCGGGAAGAAGCTGGTCAGGCCCCAGCCGGCGACGCCGACCGTTCCTCCCTGGGCGAGCAGCGCTTCGTCAGCGCTCGTCGCGAGCGACACCGCGGGGACGGCGACGGGCTCGGCGAGAACGAGCAGGGCCGCGTCGTTGACGATCCGCGACGGGTTGAAGCCGGGGAAGACGAGCACCCGCGAGACCGCGGACACGTTCTCCCGGGTCACTGCCTTGAGGTTCGCCACGCCGGTCAGGACCGCGAAGTTCGATGGCTGTGCGACCCGCCCGGTCCCGGTCAGCACGCAATGCCCGGCGGTCAGCACCAGGCGCGGAGCCACGACCGAGCCACCGCAACCCGACTCCTCGACCTCGCCTTTGTAGGCGATGAAGGCGAGCCACGGGTTGGCCTCGATCGACCCCGGCAGCCCACCGATGATCGACGCCTCGGCGTCCTTTCCGCCTTCGGCAGCCGAGGCGCGGCTGTGCCCGGCGCCCGGCACGGCAATCAGCATCAGCGCGGCGACCAGCGCAAGAGCGGCCCCCGGCCCCCTCAAACGATCGGTGATTGATCGGTCCCCTTTCGGCACGGAACGACAATGCTATTGGTCCGCGACGAGGTGCTGGCGCAACCCATCCTTCTAGATTAGTATCCCCATTCGAATGGGAGTCACAATCTGAATGGCAGCGAAGCGGAAAAGGGAGAGTCGGGTTGAGAAGCAGGCTCGCACCCGGACCGAGCTGATCGCGACGGCGGCCGAGGTCTTCGCCCGCCGCGGCTACGACGGCGCCTCGGTTGAGGAGATCGCCGAGCGGGCCGGCTATTCGCACGGCGCCGTCTACTCCAACTTCGAGGGCAAGGCCGACCTCTTCCTCGCCGTCTTCGAGGACTACATGGCCGAGCGCGTGCGCGAGCTCGCCGAGACCCAGGCCGCGCTGCCCGAGGACGCGCCGCTGGAGCAGCGCGCCCGCGCGCTCGCCGACCAGTGGATGGAGCGCTTCGCCCGCGACCGCGCCTCGGTGATCCTGCACATGGAGTTCATCGCCCGGGGCGAACGCGAACCGGAGCTGGCGAAGCGCTTCGGCACGCGCTCGGCGGCGATGCGCGAGGCCGTCGCCGGCTATATCTCCGAGTACCAGCGCGAGGCCGACGTCGAGCTCGCGATGCCCGCCGGCGATCTGGCGCTGGTGATGCGGGCGCTCGGCATCGGCCTCGCGATCGAATCGCTGGTCAGCCCGGAGGCGGTGCGCGACGATCTCTACGGGGACTTCACCGAGCTGCTGGTGGGGCTGCTGCGCGGGGCCGGCGCCGAGGCCGGCTCGTGAAGGCGCCGGCCTATGACCGCATGGGCGTTGGCTACGCCGACGTGCGCCGCCCCGACCCGCGCTTCGAGGCGGCGATCTGGGCTGCGCTCGGTGACGCGCGCAGCGTGCTCAACGTCGGCGCCGGGGCGGGCTCCTACGAGCCGCGCGACCGCGAGGTGATCGCGGTCGAGCCCTCGCCGGTGATGATCGGGCAGCGGCCGCCGGGAGCGGCGCCGGCGATCCAGGGCGTCGCCGAGGCGCTGCCGCTGGGGGACGCCGGCGTCGACGCGACGATGGGCGTCTTCACCATGCACCATTGGGACGACCTCGAGCGCGGCCTCGCCGAGGTGCGGCGGGTGACCCGCGAGCGCGTCGTCTTCCTCACCCTCGACCTCGATGTGACCGCGGAGATGTGGCTCTGCCGCGACTATCTGCCCGAGATCATCGAGCACGACCGGCGCATGTTCCCCTCGATCGCCCGACTCGAAGCGATGCTTCCCGGGCTCCAGGTGCAGACCCTGCCGGCGCCCGGCGACTGCAGCGACGGCTTCTGCATCGCGCTCTGGGGCCGGCCGGAGGCTTTCCTCGACCCCGAGGTGCGCCGCGCCTCCTCGATCTGGCATGTGCTGTCCGAGCCTGTCGCCGAGCGCGGCCTCGACCGCCTCCGCCGCGACCTCGCAAGCGGCGAGTGGGACAGCCGCTACGGGCACCTGCGCACACAGCTCACCCTCGACATCGGCCTGCGCCTGGTCATCGCGGAGTTGCGCAAATTGCGGGCATGATGGGCATCGGGCGGCCCTCGAGGGGGGAGAGAATCGGCAGCTGAGCCCTTGAAGTGGCATGGAAGCCGACGAGCCGATAGCGGCGGTCAACGAGAGATCCCGACGACAAGACAACGCGGCAGCGTTTGAGGTGCAACAATGGCAAGCCATGGAGCAGCCCAAATGGAACGAGGCGCGCTTGGACGACCTGAGCGCAAAGGTTGATCGGGGCTTCGAGCGCGTTGATGAACGCTTCGACAACCTGCAGCGGATGCTGTTTTGGGCTGCTGTCTCGATCGTGATCACCCTGATCGGCGCGCCGCATCTGTAAGCCGCGCACCGGGGCGAATGCTGCCCTGACCAGAGGCCGGCGCCGGAGATCGTGACGCTGACGGTCGATGAGCTGACGGTTGCGGACAGGCCCGACGCCTGGGCGGCGCTGGGCTTTGCGGTGGAGGGCGATACCTGTGTGCTCGGCGATGTGCGGATTCGCCTGGCGGGGGCGGCTGCCGGCAGGGGGCTGGTCGGCTGGTCGGTCCGCGGGCTCGAGGCGACCGAGCTGGACGGGTTGCCGACGACGCGCTCGGAGCGTGAGCCGCCGGCCGCGTCGCCGCCGCATCCCAACGGCGTCGCCGGGCTCGACCACATCGTCGCGATCACGCCGCAGCTCGAGCGGACCGTCGCGGCGCTGCAGGCCGCTGGGCTCGACCTGCGCCGTATCCGCGAGGAGCCGACGCCGGCCGGCGCCCCGCGCCAGGCCTTCTTCCGGCTGGGGCCGACGATCCTCGAGGTCGTGCAGGAGCCGCCCGAGGCGATCGAGCGGGGCGGCGGCGCCGACCGCCCCGTCTTCTTCTGGGGCCTCGCCCTGGTCGCACCCGACCTGGAGGCGACGGTCGCCTCCCTCGGCGAGGAACGGGTCAGCGAGGTCCGCGACGCGGTCCAGCCCGGCCGCCGCATCGTCACTCTGCGCCGCGCCGCCGGGCTCTCTGTCCCGGTCGCGCTGATCACGCCCAAGCCGGGGTAGGCGCCAAACGGCTCAGCTAATGCATTTGCGGCGCGCGGTCGATGAGGCCCAATGCCGAGCCCCCGCGCAGCATCCCGCGTCCTCGCAAACCGCTTCCTGTCCGCGCTGACGATCGCGGCGATGACCGCGCTCCTCGTCCCGGTGCTCTCGGCCGCCGCGCCCGGGCCCGCCGTGCTGACCCTCAAGACCGCCGAGGTGGGCGCTCCCGGCAACCCGTCGGTCGGCGTCGTGCCCTTCGAAGACGCGATCTACCCGAACTGCGAAGCCGCGCCGACGACCAAGAAAGGCTGCCAGCAGGTCGGTGCCGTCAAGTACCGCTACGGGATCGGTGAGCTCGAGGTGACCGTCGCCCAGTGGGTCGCCTTCCTCAACACCGTCGATCCCAAGGGCGTCAACCGCCACCGCCTCTACAGCGCCAACGAGAGCGGCGCCGCCTGGCCTCGCTTCGGCCAGCTCGACTTCGTCGCCGGCGCGCCGGCGGGCCGCCACTACAGGGTCGCCGCGCCGGAATGGGCGAACAAGCCCTACGGCTTCGCCAACTTCCTCCGCGCCGCCCGCTTCGCCAACTCGCTCGCCAACGGCAGGATCCTGAAGAAGACCCGCAGCAGCGAAGCCGGATTCCGCTTCGTCACCTACCGGGTGCGGCTCTCGCGCCGGACCAGCCGCGGGATGTACGACCTGCGCCGGCGCAAGGCGACCCGCTCGCGCAAGCGCGGCTTCGTCGTGCCGAGCCAGAACGAGTGGATCAAGGCCGCCTATTACGACCGCAACGGCGGCGGCACCTACTCCTACTGGCAGTACCCGACCAACCCCGGCGCCCCCGGCGACGAAGGGGCGGCCGCGCCGGCGCCGACCGTGCTCGACGCCGCCAACGGCAACGTCGTCAACGCCTCCGGCCAGCCGCTGGCGACCTTCCACGGCAAGGAAGTCGCGGCGCCCTACTGGTGCCCGTCGGCGTTCAGCGCCGAAACCTGCGCCGGCGTCAACCCGCTCGGCCTCGACCCGCAGCTCTACGGCGAGGCCTTCCAGGGCAGCCTCAGCGGCGTCGGCCAGGCGCTGACCCGCTCGCCCTGGGGCACCCTCGACCAGGGCGGCAACGCGGTCGAGTGGACCGACACGATCACGCCGCCGCCGTTCGGCGTCAAGAGCGCCCGTGTCTGGCGCCGGCTGCACGGCGGCATCGCCAACGCGCCCGTCTACCAGCTCTGGCTCTCGGCGGTCGGCCTGCAGCCGCAGGACAACGCCTTCTTCACCGCCACCTACCCGTGGCTCGGGATCCGCATCGGCGTGATCGGCAACCCCAGGGTCGCCAAGCGCTGAGTTGTCTCCCCTCAGGATCGAGGGACAGGCTCACTCGAACAGCTCTTCGATCCGCAGCGCCGCGCGGCTGGGCAGGACGACATCGCCGTTGCGGTGCGCGAGGCCGGCCGCCGTGAGCTGGCGGACGGCGCGCTCGACCGCGTCGCGCTGCTCGAAGCCCGCCGCCTCGCCGGCGACCTCGCGGATCAGCTCGGCCAGCGTCAGCTGGACCGGGTGCAGGGCCAGCAGCTGGCTCAGCACCGCCGCCTCGAGCGCCGTGTCGTCCCTGGCCGGAATGCGGATCTCGTCGATCTTCTCCATTGCTCTCCTCTACTAAGGGCACAGCGCCCGTTTCTCTCCCCCCTCGGCTTGCCGCAGGGGCCTATTCATCGTCTTCGCCCAGCAATTTGCGGGCCCATTCGGCCTCCTGGGACCAGCAGTAGACCGGCGGCGACGGGCTGCCGCTCGGCACGGCCTTCAGCACCCCGCGCCTGAACAGCTGCCGGAGGTGGTAGGCGATCCTGGCCGGCGCCTCCTTCAGCTCGGCGGCGATCTCGGCCGCGCTCGCCTCCCTGCCGTCGACCAGCATCCGGCCGATCCGCTGCCGCAGCGGGTGCAGCATCACGGCACGGCGGCGGCGTTCCCGGCCGCCGCCGCCATGCCCCCTGCCGTGCGCTGCTCCCGCCATCCAGGGGGACAACATAAAGCAAAGCTAATTATTTTGTCTGTAAGACTTAAGTCTGAGCAAGCGCCCGTGCAGGTCAGATCCCGTCGCGGACACCGCCCATCTCGCTGAAGACGGCGGTGATGCCGTCGCCTTCGCGCAGCTCGTCGGCGATCACGTGCGAGACCGCGTTGATCAGCGCCAGGTGGGTGAAGGCCTGGGGGAAGTTGCCGAGATGGCGGCCGCTCTCGGCCTCCAGCTCCTCCGCGTAGAGGTCGAGCCACCCGGACGATTCGAGCAGGCGCTCGCAGAGCGTCCGCGCCCGCTCGGTCTCGCCGATCTCCGAGAGCGCCGAGACGAGCCAGAAGGAGCAGATCAGGAAGGTGCCCTCCTCGCCGCTGAGGCCGTCGTCGGTCTCTTCGACCTTGTAGCGGAGGACGAGGCCGTGTTCGGTCAGGTCCGCGGCGATCGCGTCGACGGTGGCGCGCACGCGCGGGTCCTCGGGGGGGAGGAAGCGCAGCAGTGGGATCAGCAGGGTCGAGGCGTCGAGCGCGTCGGTCCCGTAGTGCTGGCGGAAGACCCCGTCGCGGACGCCGTGCTCGAGGATCTCGGCGTGGATCGCCGCCGCGGCGCGCTCCCACTCCGCGGCCAGCTCGTCGTTGCCGACGCTGCGCGCGAGCCGGGCGCCGCGGTCGACCGCGACCCAGATCATCAGCTTCGAGGAGACGTAGTGCTGCGGCTCGCCGCGCGACTCCCAGATCCCCTGGTCGGGGTGCGGCCAGGCCTCGATCGCCGCTTCGACCTGGGCGCCGATCAGCGCCCGGTCGGAGGGCTCGCCGGCGCCGCGCAGCGCTTTCTCGTGGATGTAGATCGAGTCGAGCAGCGCGCCCCAGACGTCGTTTTGGCGCTGGTCGAAGGCGCCGTTGCCGATCCGCACCGGCCGCGCCCCCTCGTAGCCCTCGAGGTGGTCGAGCGTGCTCTCGGTCAGCTCCTTCTCGCCGCCGATCCCATACATGATCTGCAGCTGCGGGTCCTTGCGGCAGATGCCGACGATGAAGCGCATGAAGTCGCGCGCCTCCTGGTCGAAGCCGAGCGTGTGCAGCGCCCAGAGGCTGAAGGTCGAGTCGCGGATCCAGCTGAAGCGGTAGTCCCAGTTGCGTTCGCCGCCCGGGGTCTCGGGCAGCGAGGTCGTCGGAGCGGCGAGAATCGCGCCGGTCGGCGCGTAGGTCAGCCCCTTGAGGACGAGCGCCGAGCGCTGCAGGTGGACCCGCCAGGGGTGGTCGGGGAAGTTCCCGTCACGCAGCCATTTGCGCCAGAAGTCTTGGGTCGAGTCGAGTCGCTCCAGCGCCTCCGGCGCGCTGCGCGGCCCGCCGAGGTCGCTCTCGCCCCAGGTGATCGCGCAGAACGCGGTCTCGCCCTCGCGCAGCCTGACCTCGCCGCGGGCCGCCTCGCCGTCGAGGGCGATCTCCATGTCGCTGGTCAGGCGCAGCTCGATCCCCTCGCCGCCGGCCGCCCGCGCCTCGCCCAGCTCGCCGCCGCTCCAGCTCGTCGCCTCGGCGCCGTAGGCGAAGCGCGGCAGGCACTCCATCGCCATCGAGACCTCGCCGTCGATGCAGGTCATCGTGCGCAGCAGCGAGTGGTCGGATTCGTGCTCGGTGCGGGGCCGCGATCCGGGCCCTTCCTGCTCGATCCAGTCGCCGATCGTGAGCGCGTCGTGGACGACGACCCAGCCGCTGTCGGTGACCCAGGTGGTCTCGATCACCAGCGTGCCCGGCTCGTAGCGGCGGCTGATCGGGACGACCACGCCGTGCGGCTTCAGCTTGAAGTGACCGGCGCCGCGGTCGAGCAGCGCGGCGAAGGCGCTGGGCGAGTCGAAGCGCGGCAGGCAGAGCCACTCGACCGCGCCGTCGTAGGAGACCAGGGCGCTGGTGTGGCAGTCGGAGAGGAAGCCGTAGCTGCCGATCGGGGGATAGCGGTTCGGAGCGGCATCCATCACGGATCGCGCTCCGCTCGCGGCGCGAAGAACCAGATATGCACGCTTGCTCGCTCCGCACTCACGGGAGTTGCGAAGCTACCACTGTGAGTCTTCTCATCGCCCACGTGGCCGGCGCCTTCGTGCCGCTCGAGGTCTTCCCGATCACGCTCGCCGGGATCCTCTACTGGCACCGGGCGATGGTCCTCTCCTGGAGCGGGCGCGCGGTGCCGCTCTGGCGCCAGCTCTGCTTCGGCGCCGGCCTGGCGACGATCGCCTTCGCCCTGTTCAGCCCGATCGGGCACATCGCCGAGGAGCTCGTCATCGCCCACATGGGCGAGCACCTGCTGATCGGCGACATCGCCTCGCTGCTGCTCGTGCTCGGCCTGACCCGCTCGCTGCTGCAGCCGCTGCTGGCGATTCGCGTCTTCAACCGCCTGCAGATCCTCGCCCACCCGCTCGTCGCCTTCCCGCTCTGGGCGGTCAACCTCTTCGTCTGGCACATCCCCGTCCTCTACCAGGACGCCTACGGAACCGCCCCGGTGCACGCGCTCGAGCACTTCACCTTCCTCTTCTTCGGCTGCCTGATGTGGATGTCGGTCTTCGGCCCGCTGCCGAAGCCGGACTGGTTCACCGCCGGCTGGAAGGTCGGCTACGTGATCGCCGTGCGCTTCACCGGGGCGATCCTCGGCAACGTGCTGATGTGGTCGGGCACGGTGCTCTACCCGGTCTACGCGCCGGGCGAGCGCTACTGGGGGATCTCGGCGATCGCCGACCAGAGCACTGCGGGCGTGATCATGATGATCGAGGGGACCTTCCTCGCCCTCGGCGTGCTCGCCTGGGTCTTCTTCGAAGTCGCCCGCGAAGGGACCGAAAAGCAGGACCTGCTCGACCTCGCCCGCGAGCGCGGGGTCGAGCTCGACGAGCGCCGCGCCCAGCGCGCGGTGGCCGCTGGCCACGGCGCCCTGCTCGAGGAACGCCTAACCGCCGACGACACCACCTGACGTGCCTCTTCTTGAGGACCCATATGGGCCGCAAAAAAGCGGCACGTCCACCGGAGGGTGGCTGCTGCCGGTGCTGGTCTTCGTCGTCGGCACCGCCAGCCTCGGCGCCGAGATCGCCGCGGCGCGGCTGCTGGCGCCCTACTTCGGCGCCTCGACGATCGTCTGGGCGAACACGATCGGCGTCGTCCTCGTCGCGCTCTCGGTCGGGTACTGGCTCGGCGGCCGCTACGCGGATCGCCACCCGCACATGCGCGGGCTCTGCCTGCTGGTCCTCGTCGCGTCGCTGCTGATCGCCGCGATCCCGTTCCTCTCGCGGCCCTTCCTCGGCTTCTCGGTCGACGCCTTCGAGACGGTCTCGGTCGGCGGCTTCGCCGGCTCGCTGTTCGGCGTGCTCGTGCTCGTCGCCGTGCCGGTCACCCTGCTCGGCGCGGCGGCGCCCTGGGCGGTGCGCCTCGCGGTCGGCGACCTCAACCACTCGGGCGAGACGGTCGGCCGGCTCTACGCGATCTCGACCGCCGGCTCGCTGCTGGGGACGATGGCCTCGGCCCTGCTGCTGATCCCGCTGCTGGGCACGCAGCGCACCTTCCTCGTCTTCGCCCTGGCACTGGCCCTGGTCGCGGCCGCCGGCCTCGGCTGGCGCTACGCGGCGCTGCCGGCGGCGCTGGCGCTGGCAATCACGATCCCGGTCGGCACAATCAAGGCCGCAGACACGGGCACCGTCCTGCACGAGGCCGAGACGACGCACCAGTACGCGCGGGTGGTCGAACGCGACGACGGCTCGCGCGTGCTCGAGTTGAACGAGGGCCAGGCCGTGCACTCGCTCTACCGGCCGGGCAGCTACCTGACCGGCGACTACTGGGACGGGCACCTCTGGCTGCCCTTCGCCGCGCGGCAGGGCGCGCCGCGGCGGATCGCGATCCTCGGCAACGCCGGCGGCACCGTCGCCCGCGCCTACGGGCGCTACTTCCCCCGCACCGAGGTCGACGCGGTCGAGATCGACGGCGAGCTGACCGAGCTCGGCCGCCGCTACCTCGACCTGCGCAACCCGCGCATGCGCGTCTTCGCCGAGGACGCGCGGCCCTGGCTCGAGCGCTCGGCCGGCGGCTACGACGCGATCATGGTCGACGCCTACCGCCAGCCCTATATCCCCTTCTACCTGACCACCCGCGAGTTCTTCGAGCTGACGCGGGAGCGGCTGGCCCCGGGCGGGGTCGCGATCGTCAACGTCGGCCACCCCGAGAACAGCGACGAGCTCGAGCGGGTCCTGGGCGCGACGATGGCCGCCGTCTTCCCGACCGTGGTGCGCGACCCGATCGAGCCGACCAACACGCTGCTGGTCGCAGGGGAGGGACCGCTGTCGGCGGCGCGCCTGCGTGCCGCGGCGGCGACGCTGCCGCCGGAGCTGCGCGAGCCGGCGCGCGAATCCGCTGCGCGGCTGGCGCCGCGCCTGCCCGGAGGCGAGGTCTTCAGCGACGACCGCGCCCCGGTCGAGTGGCTGGTCGATTCCTCCCTGCTGGAATACGCGGGCGATGAGTAGGGCGAGGGCATGGCTGGTGACCGGGCCGCTGGGACGCGGCCTCGCCTTCGCGATCGACTTCGCCGTGGCGATCCGCCGGGGGCTCTTCAAGCGCAGCCGACATTGACCCCACCCTGGTGTGGTGAATGTCGGATGCGCCGACGGGCCTCGGCAATTTCGATCCTCTAGGGTCCCGCGCTCTCAATGGACCCCAAAGTCTCAGAGCTTCCCGGCTCGCGCGTCAGCGTCGAAGTCGAGGTCCCGGCCGCCGACGTCGAGCGCGCGGTCAACCGCGCCGCCCGCGCCCTTGCCCGCGAGATGCGCATGCCCGGCTTCCGCAAGGGCAAGGCGCCGCCCTCGCTGGTGATCCAGCGGGTCGGCTTCCCGGCGGTGCTCGAGGAGGCGATCCGCGAGGCGCTGCCCGAGTGGTACGAAATGGCTCTGCTCGGCTCCGGCATCGCCCCGGTCGGCGATCCCAGCGTCGAGGTCGTCTCGACCCCGGAGGCCGAGGGCGAGCCGCTCGCCTTCAAGTTCGAGATCGGTGTGCGGCCGCAGGCCGAGCTCGGCGAGTACAAGGGGCTCGAGGTCGGCAAGGCCGAGCCGCAGGCGCAGGAGGAGATGGTCGAGCGCGAGCTCGAGCGCCTGCGCGAGGGCTTCGCCAAACTCGAGCCGGTCGACCGCGCCGCCGGCGACGGCGACGTGCTGCTGATCGACTTCGAGGGCCTGCTCGACGGCAAGGCGTTCGAGGGGGGTAAGGCGAGCGACTACCTGCTCGAGCTCGGCGGCAACCAGCTGATCGAGGGCTTCGAGGAGCAGCTCAGCGGCGCCACCGGCGGTGAGACCCGCAAGGTCGAGGTCAGCTTCCCCGACGACTACCAGGCCGAGGAGCTGGCCGGCGAAGACGCGGTCTTCACGGTCGAGGTCAAGGAGGTCCGCGAAAAGGCCCTGCCCGAGCTCGACGACGATTTCGCCGCCGAAGCATCCGAGTTCGACAGCGTCGACGAGCTGCGCGCCGACATCGCCGAGCGCCTCGCCGAGGCGGTCGGCGAGCGCGCCGACCAGGACTTCCGCGTCGCCGCGGTCGACGCCGCCGCGGCCGAGGCGAAGCTCGACCTGCCCGAGGAGCTCGCCACCGCGCGCGCGACCGAGCGCTGGGAGCGGGTCGAACGGCAGCTCGCCCAGCGCGGCATGAACGCCGAGTCCTACCTGCAGATGCAGGGCAAAACCCGCGAGCAGACGATCGAGGAGTCGAGGCCCGAGGCGGAAGCCGAGCTCAAGCGCGAGGCGGTGCTGGCGGCGATCGCCGACGCCGAGGGGATCGAGGTCTCCGACGAGGAGATGGTCGAGGCGCTCGAGCACCCCGCCGAGCACGAGCGCACGACTCCCGAGAAGCTCCTGAAGCGCCTGCGCGAGAGCGGCCGCGACACGATGATCCGCGACGACATCCGCTTCCGCAAGGCGATCGACCTGGTCGCCGCCGCCGCCAGGCCGATCCCGCTCGAGCAGGCCGAGGCGCGCGAGCAGATCTGGACGCCGGAGAAGGAGCGCGAGGAGAAGGGCGAGCTGTGGACTCCGGGCGACGACGAGTGAGCGCGGGCCGCCGGATGCCTTCTATAGAGTGGCGGCCATGAGCCCACTTGTACCGATGGTGGTCGAGCAGACCTCGCGCGGCGAGCGTTCTTTCGACATCTACTCGCGCCTGCTGAACGAGCGGATCATCTTCCTCGGCACGCAGGTGAACCAGGAAATCGCCAACCTGATCGTCGCCCAGCTGCTGCACCTCGAGTCCGAGGATCCGGACAAGGACATCAGCATCTACGTCAACTCTCCGGGCGGCGACGTCTACGCCGGCCTGGCGATCTACGACACGATGCAGTTCATCAAGCCGAAAGTGCAGACGATCTGCGTCGGCATCGCGATGAGCATGGGCGCCCTACTGCTCGCCGGCGGCGCCGCGGGCAAGCGGATGGCGCTGCCCAACTCGAAGATCCTCATCCACCAGGTCTCGGCCGGGTTCCAGGGCCAGGCCGCGGACATCGAGATCCACGCCAAAGAGATCATCGACACCCGCCGCCGGCTAGACGAGATCATCGCCAAACACACCGGCCAGCCGTTCGACAAGGTCACGAACGACACCGATCGCGACTACTTCATGACCGCGGAGGAGGCGAAGGAGTACAGCATCGTCGACCGCGTGATCGAACACCACTGAGGCGCCTCCCCGCCTTATAGGTGCAGCTCGTACTCGATCGAGGGCTCGCTCTCGGTGGGGAGGCTGTCGTAGAGGCGGCGGGCAGTGGTGTTGTCGGGGCCGGTGACCCATTCGAGCTGGTGGGCGCCGCGCTGGCGGCCGACCTCGGCGGCTGCCTCGATCAGGGCGCGGCCGGTCCCCGCGCCGCGCTCGGACTCGGCCACGTAGAGGTCGTTCATCAGCACCGTCTCGGCCGGGACCAGCGAGGTGAAGTGCCAGTAGAGGCAGGCGTAGCCGACCAGCTCCTCGCCGCGCCAGGCGCCGAGCAGCATCCCGTCCTCGCTCGGCGCGAGGAAGCGGGAGAAGAAGGCCCGGTTGCGCTCCTCGCCGACGCCCTCGACCTCGTAGAAGCGCTGGTAGGCGGCGATCAGCGGCAGCAGCTTCTCCATCTGCCGCTCGGCGACGGGTTCGATGCGGAGCTCGGCGGGCACCGTCGCCACGGTATCGCCGCCCGCAAGGCTTCGCCCGCGGGAAGGTTCCGCCGCGCGGGCGAAGTAGACGACGGGACCGACAGAGCCGGCTTGCGGTCCCCTCTAAGCTTTGGGGCCGCGACGCCGGTAGGCGACTACCAGCCCCGCAAGGAGGGTTCCCCGCTTTGGCACGTCCCACAGACTCGAACGAGCAACTCCTCTGCAGCTTCTGCGGAAAGTCGCAGCGCCAGGTCAAGAAGTTGATCGCCGGCCCCGGCGTCTACATCTGCGACGAGTGCATCGACCTCTGCAACGAGATCATCGACGAGGAGCTGAGCCCCCCCGGCAGCAGTGGAGGCGTCGAGCTCGAGAACCTGCCGAAGCCGCGCGAGATCCACGAGACGCTCGAGCAGTACGTGGTCGGCCAGGAGGCCGCCAAGCGCTCGCTCTCGGTCGCCGTCTACAACCACTACAAGCGGGTCCAGATGGCTGCCGCCGGCGACGACCCCGAGGTCGAGCTGCAGAAGTCGAACATCCTTCTGCTCGGCCCGACCGGCTGCGGCAAGACGCTGCTCGCGCAGACCCTGGCGCGGATCCTCAACGTGCCCTTCGCGATCGCCGACGCGACCGCGCTGACCGAGGCCGGCTACGTCGGCGAGGACGTCGAGAACATCCTCCTGAAGCTGATCCAGGCGGCCGACTACGACGTCAAGAAGGCCGAAACGGGGATCATCTACATCGACGAGATCGACAAGATCGCGCGCAAAGCCGACAACCCGTCGATCACCCGTGACGTCTCCGGCGAAGGCGTGCAGCAGGCGCTGCTCAAGATCCTCGAGGGGACGACCGCCTCGGTGCCGCCGCAGGGCGGGCGCAAGCACCCCCACCAGGAGTTCCTCACCCTCGACACGACCAACATCCTCTTCGTCTGCGGCGGCTCCTTCGCCGAGCTCGACAAGGTGATCGAGAACCGCGTCGGCGACAACGGTATGGGCTTCGGCGCGGAAATCTCCTCGCGCGAGAAGAAGGACAAGGGCCAGTGGTTCGAGCAGGTGCTGCCCGAGGACCTGATCGAGTACGGGCTGATCCCGGAGTTCATCGGCCGCCTGCCGGTGGTCGCCGCGATCCACCAGCTCAACCGCGAGGACCTGATCACGATCCTGACCGAGCCCAAGCACGCGCTGACCCGCCAGTTCCAGCGCTTCTTCGACTTCGACGACATCGAGCTGGTCTTCTCCGAGGACAGCCTCGAAGCGATCGCCGAGAAGGCGCTGGAGCGCGAAACCGGCGCCCGCGGCCTGCGCTCGATCCTCGAGGAGACGCTGCTCGACGTCCAGTTCGAGCTGCCCTCGCGCCGCGACGTGACCAAGTGCGTGGTCACCCGCGAGACGATCGCCCAGGGGCGCCGTCCCACCCTCGTCACCGAGGCGGCGCACCAGGACATCGGCGAAGCCGCCGACGGCGTCGACGAGGAAACCGCCTAGCCCGAACTAAACTCGCGCTCCGTGGCTGAGGCGCGCAAGGACAAGCTCGAGCAGAGGACCCGCTATGAGGCGGGCGAGGTCGAGGCGCGCGTCTTCGCCGAGTGGATCGAGGGCGGCTACTTCCACCCCGAGCCGGAGGGGACGGCGGCGGAGAACTACTCGGTGGCGATCCCGCCGCCGAACGTGACCGGAGCGCTGCACATGGGGCACGCGCTGAACGGCTCGATGCAGGACGCGCTGGTGCGGATGAACCGCATGCGCGGGCGCAACACGCTGTGGACGCTGGGCACCGACCACGCCGGCATCGCCACTCAGGCGGTGGTCGAGAAGGAGCTCGCCAAGCAGGGGACCTCGCGCCAGGAGATCGGCCGCGAGGCCTTCGTCGAGCGCGTCTGGGCATGGAAAGAGGAGTACGGCTCGCGGATCGTCGAGCAGTACAAGCGGCTCGGCGCCTCGCTCGATTACGAGAACGAGCGCTTCACCCTCGACGACGGCTACGTCAAGGCCGTCTACCGCGTCTTCAAGCAGCTCTACGACAAGGGCTACATCTACCGCGACAACTACATGGTCAACTGGGACCCGGGCTCGCACTCGGCGATCTCCGACCTCGAGGTCGTCAACCGCGAGCTCGAGGACACGCTCTACTCGATCGACTACCCGGTCGAGGGCTCCGACCGGGTGCTCACCGTCGCCACCGTGCGGCCGGAAACGATGCTGGCCGACACCGCCGTCGCGGTCAACCCCGGCGACGAGCGCCACGCCGACCTGGTCGGGCAGCACTGCATCCTGCCGCTGGTCGGGCGGCGGCTGCCGATAATCGCCGACGAGCACGTCGATCCCGAGTTCGGGACCGGCGCGCTCAAGGTGACGCCGGGGCACGACCTCAACGACTTCGAGATCGGCCGCCGCCACGGGCTCGAGGAGATCGGCGTCATCGGCCCCGACGGGCGCATGAATGAGGCCGCCGGCGAGCGCTTCGCCGGGCTCAGCGCCGCCGAGGCGGGCGAGGCCGTCGTCGCCGCGCTGCGCGAAGAGGGCAGCCTGCGGGCGGAGGAGCCCTACACCCACTCCGTCCCCTTCTCGGAGCGCTCGGGCGCCCGCATCGAGCCGCTGATCTCGCTGCAGTGGTTCTGCCGCATGGACGAGCTTGCGGCGCCGGCGATCGAGGTCGTCGAACGCGACGAGGTGCGGATAGCGCCGCCGCAGTGGAAGCGCGTCTACCTCGACTGGATGCGCGAGATCCGGCCCTGGTGCGTCTCGCGCCAACTCTGGTGGGGGCACCGGATCCCGGTCTGGTACTGCGACCCCTGCGAGGAGACCTACGTCGCCGAGCAGGCGCCGGAGCGCTGCGGCGCCTGCGGCGGCGAGCTGCGCCAGGAGGAGGACGTGCTCGACACCTGGTTCAGCTCGGCCCTGTGGCCGTTCGCGACCCTGGGCTGGCCCGAGGACACTCCCGAGCTGCGCGCCTTCTACCCGACCAGCTTCCTGACCACGGCGCGCGAGATCCTCTTCCTCTGGGTGGCGCGAATGATCATGACCGGGATCGAGTTCGCCGGCGACGTCCCCTTCCGCGACGTCTACGTGCACTCGGTGATCCAGGCCCGCGACGGCCGGCGGATGTCGAAGAGCCTCGGCACCGGGATCGACCCGCTCGAGGAGATCGACAAGCACGGCGCCGACGCGCTGCGCTTCGGCCTGCTGGCGATGTCCTCGACCCAGGACGTGCGCTTCTCCGACGCCAAGGTCCAGCAGGGCGCCGACCTCGCCAACAAGCTCTGGAACGCGAGTCGCCTGATCCTGCTCAACGTCGCTGAGGTCGAGGCGGCGCCGCGGCCGCGCGGCGTCGAGGACCGCTGGCTGCTCTCGCGCCTCGAGGCGACGATCGCCTCGGTCACCGCGAAGCTGGAGGAATACGACTTCGCCCACGCCGCCGCCGAGGCCTACGCCTTCTTCTGGTCCGAGCTCTGCGACTGGTACCTGGAGATCGTCAAGCCGCGCCTCTACGAGGGCGAGGCGGAGGTCTCCTCGACCCTGCTCTACGCGCTGGAGCGGATCCTCGCGCTGCTGCACCCGCTGATGCCGTTCGTGACCGAGGAGATCTGGTCCTACCACCCCGCGCGCAGGGGCCACCTCGCGGTCCACCCGTTCCCCGAGCCCGACGGGTCGCTGCGCGACGCCGAGGCCGAGGCCGAGGTCGGCGAGGCGATCGAGCTGACGCGGCGCCTACGCGCCTGGCGCGACCTGGTCGAGGCGCCGGCCGCGAGCGTGCTCCCGGCCCGGGCCGAGGGGATTGAGCCGCGAGAGTTCGTCGGCCGCCTCGCCCGCTTCGAGTTCGAGAACGACGGAGGAGACCCGGTCGCCGCGGTCGGCCCGGTGAAGATCCTCGCCGGTGCCGAGATCGACGCCGAGGCGGTCGCCGGCCGACTCGAGGCGCGCCGCGAGGAGTTGCGCGCCGAGGTCAAGCGGGCCGAGGGCAAACTCGGCAACGAGAAGTTCGTCGACCGGGCGCCGTCCGAGGTGGTCGAGGAGGAGCGGCAGAAGCTCGAGCGCTACCGCGCCGAGCTGGAGGAGCTGTCGGAATAGGGCCGCGGGACCCGGAGGCCTACCTCGACTCGCTCGAGCCGATCGGCTGGAAGCTGGGCCTGGAGCGGATGCGGAAGCTGAGCACGCTGCTCGGCCTGCCCCAGCACCGCTTCGCCTCGGTCCACGTCGTCGGCACCAACGGCAAGTCCTCGGTCGCGCGCATGGTCGCGGCGCTGCTCGAAGCCCATGGCGTGCCCGCCGGCGCCTGCGTCTCGCCACACACGGCGCGCTGGTCCGAACGGGTCCTGGTCGGGGGCCGGGAGATCGGCGCCGCCGAGTTCGCCGCCGCGGTCGAGGCCGCCGCGGAGGCGGCCGAGGCGGTCAACCGCGGCCTCGAGCAGGGCGAGGCGGTGACCCAGTTCGAGCTGGCGACTGCCGCCGCCTTCCTCGCGCTGGCTCGCGCCCGGGTCGGAGCGGCGGCGATCGAGGCCGGGCTGGGGGGGAGGCTCGACGCGACCAACACGATTCCCTCCAAGGTGACGGTGCTGACCTCGATCGGGCGCGACCACACCGAGTGGCTGGGCGAGAGCGAGGAGGAGATCGCGGCCGAGAAGCTGGCGGTGCTGCGCGATCAGACGACGCTGGTGCTGGGACGGGTCGGGCCCACGGTGGCCACGCTGGCCGAGCACATCGCGGCGGAGCGCGGCGCCGAGCTGATCGTCGCCCCCGAGGACCCCGGCCCCGAGGTCGAGCTCCGCGCTGCGGGCCGCTTCCAGCGCCGCAACTTCGCCCTCGCCGCCGCCGCCGCCGAGGCGTTTCTGGGCGACCTCGACCCGGAGCGGACCGCCGCGGTCGCCGCCGGGCTCGAGCTCCCGGGCCGGCTCGAGCGCCTCGGCGACGACCCGCCGGTTTTGCTCGACGCCGCCCACAACCCCGACGGCGCCGCCGCCCTCGCCGAGGCCCTGCCGGCGCTCGCCGGCGGCCGTCCCGTGACCGCCGTGCTCGCGATCCTCGCCGACAAGGACGCTGCGGCGATGATCGAGGCGCTCGCCCCGGTGACCTCCGAAGCGATCTGCACCGAGCTCCCCGGGGGCACGAGTGGTCAGTTTGCCCCCGTATACGGTGGTAAATCGACCAGTCGCCGATCGGTCGGGGCGGGAGAGCTCGCCCGCCTGTGCGAAGCGGCGGGGGTCAGGGCGGAAGCGGCGCCTGAGCTCGCTGCGGGGATCGCGCTCGGGCGCGCCCGGGCGGCGCAGCGCGGCGGGGCGCTGTTGATCACCGGCTCGCACTACCTGCTGGCGCCCGCCCGGGCGGCGCTAGGATGAGCCGGAGATGAGCTCCAAGAGCGCCGGCACCGAACTGCTCTCGATGATGGCCCTGGTAGCGGGCGTGGTCGCGGTCGTGATCCTCGTCTTCTTCGGGCTCGGCTACCTGTTCGGCAGCCTCTTTCTCTGACAGGGTTCGCGAGGCAGGCGGCGAAGTAGACTCACCGCGCGCCCGAGACGGGCGCCCAGCCATGGTTACCGCGATCTTCGGCATCGACAACAACGGCCTCAACCTGGTCGTCAACCTGCTCGTTTTGATGCTGGTCGTCGTCTGGTTGGCGCTGATCGTCTACACCTACCTCGACGCCAAGCGCCGCATCAACGACCCTTTCCTGATCGGCTGCGCGACGCTCGCCTCGTTCATCCCCTACATGGGCACCGCCGTCTACGCCATCGTCCGTCCGCCCGAGTTCCTCGAGGACGCGCACGAACGCGAGCTCGAGATCAAAGCGGCCGAGTTACGCGTGCGCCAGCTGACCGAGCACGCCTGTCCCAACTGCGGCTTCCCGGCCGAGAAGAACTTCCTGCGCTGCCCGGACTGCCAGCGCCGCCTCAAGCACCCCTGCCCGAGCTGCTCGCGGCCGGTCGACCCCAAGTGGGCGCTCTGCCCCTACTGCGAGGAGACGCTGCCCGCGGCGCAGAAATCGCGTCGCAAACGCTCGAAAGAGCCGCAGAAACCGAAACCGAAACGACAACAGCAACCACAAAGGAGCCCCAGCCGTGAGCCGGACCCTGATCCTCGTAAAGCCTGATGCCTTCGAGCGCGCCCTCAGCGGCGAGGTGATCGCCCGCTTCGAGCGCAAGGGCTTGCGGATCGCGGCGCTGAAGACGATGGTCGCCGGCGAGGCGATCGCCAACGAGCACTACGCCGAGCACACCGAGAAGCCGTTCTTCGGCGAGCTGGTCGAGTTCATCACTGGCGGCACGCTGGTCGCGATGGTGCTCGAGGGCACCGAAGCGGTGGCGGCGGCACGGCAGCTGATCGGCGCGACCAACCCGGTCGAGGCGGCGCCCGGATCGATCCGCGGCGACTACGCGCTCGAGGTCACCTTCAACATGGTCCACGGCTCGGACTCCGACGAGTCGGCCGAGCGCGAGATCGGCATCTGGTTCCCCGAGCTGTCCTGAGCGTCACCCTCGCATCGGGCTCGCCGCAGCGGCGGGAGATCCTCGCGAAGCTCGGGGTCGAGTTCGACATCGTCGTCTCGGGGGTCGACGAGCTGAGCGGGGGGGATCCCGAGGTCGAGGTCGTGGAGAACGCGCGGCGCAAGGCCGCGGCAATCTCGCGCGACGGCGTGGTCATCGCCTGCGACACCGATGTTGTTCTAGACGGCAAGGCGCTCGGAAAGCCTGCTGACGAGCTCGAGGCTCGGGAGTACCTCGATCGGATGAGCGGGCGGGCTCACACGGTGATGAGTGGGCTGGTGGTGCTCGCCGATGGCGAGGAGCGGAGCGGGTTGGAGCGGACGACGGTCGTCTTCAAGGACCTGAGCGAGGCGGAGATCGAGCGCTATGTGCGCTTTGGGGAGTGGCGCGGGCGGTCTGGGGGGTACGCGATTCAGACGCTCGGATCGACGCTGGTCGAGCGGGTCGAGGGCAGCGTCTCCAACGTGGTCGGGCTGCCGGTCGGCCTGCTCGCCGAGTTGGCGCCCGAGCTGCTCGAGCGGGGCTCAGCCGCGTAGGCGCACCGCCTCGTCGAGGCGCTCGAACAGGACGTCGACGACCGCCGGGTCGAAATGCGTGCCGCGCTCGGAGGCGATCAGCTCGGTCGCCTCGGCGACGCTCTTCGCCCCGCGGTAGGGTCGGTCGCTGAGCAGCGCGTCGAAGACGTCGGCGACGGCGACGATGCGGCCCTCGAGCGGGATCTCCTCGCCGCTGAGGCCGCGCGGATAGCCGCTGCCGTCGAACCACTCGTGGTGCGCGAGGGCGATCTCGGCCGCCATCCGCAGCAGCTCGCTGCGCGAGTCGCGCAGGATCTCGTAGCCGACGGTGGTGTGGGTCTCCATCCGCGAGCGCTCGTCCGCGGTCAACTCGTCCTGCTTGCGCAGCACCCCGTCGGGGGTCGCGATCTTGCCGACGTCGTGCATCGGCGCCGCCGCGCGCAGCAGCAGCACGCGATCGGCGTCGAGGCCGAGATCGGAGCCGACCAGGGCCGCGATCGAGGCCATCCGGTGCACGTGCCGGCCGGTCTCCGGATCGTGCATCTCGATCGCCCTGGCGAGCCTTTCGACGGTCTCCTGCCGGGAGGCCTGGAGGTCGGCCATCGCCCGGCGTTGCGCCTCGATCAGCTCGTGCCGCAGCGCCTCGGCTTTTTCCTCGGCGCCGCCGAGCAACGCCTCGTGGCGCCGGCGCTCGGCCAGTTCAAGCTCATGCTGGCGCAGCGCGTTGGCGGCCGTGATCAGCAGCTGTCCCGACCAGAACGGCTTGACCAGGTATCCGTGCGCGCCGAGCCGGAAGGCATCCTCGGCCACCGCCGGGTCGTCGATGCCGGTCGCCATCACGATCGCCGTCTCGGGGTGCTCGCGGGCGATCTCCTCGACCAGGACCATGCCCGACTCGGCCGGCATCTGGATGTCGCAGAGGGCCAGCTGGAAGGACTCGGCGGCGAGCATCTCGCGCGCCTCCCCGGTGCTGCCCGCGAGCCGGCAGCTGTAGCGCTCGCTCAGCGAGCGCTCGATCAGCCGCAGCACCTCCGGCCGGTCGTCGGTCGCGAGCACGCGCTGCTTCTGCGGCGCGGCCGTCTCCGCGGGCGTGGCCATCACGCCGTCGGCGACGCCGGCCGATCGAGCAGCTCTCGGGTGGTCGCGAGCAGCGCCCGAGCGCTGAAGGGCTTCTCGACGAAGGCGCCGGCGTCGCTCTCGGTCAGCGCCTGCGCGGCGAGCACGTCGTGGCTGTAGCCGGACATGTACACGACCCGCAGGCCCGGCTGCGCCTCGCGCAGCCGTTCGGCCAGCTCGGTGCCGAGCAGGTCCGGCATGATCACGTCGGTGAGCAGCAGGTCGACCGACCGCTCGCTGTCGCGGCAGAGCTCGATCGCTTCGGCGCCCTGCGTCGCGCCGATCACCGAGTAGCCGCCCTTGCTGAGGATCCGCTCGGCCATCCGCTTCACGCTCGGCTCGTCCTCGACCACGAGCACGAGCTCGCCCCTACCGCCCCGATGCTTTGGCGCCGCGGTGTGGGGCGCCTCCGGCCTCGTGGCGATCGCCGGCAGGTGGATCTTCACCGTGGTGCCGAAGCCGGGCTCGGAGTAGACGTCGATGCGGCCGCCCGCCCCGGTGACGATGCCGTGCGCTGTCGCCAGGCCGAACCCGGCTCCCTCGCTCTTGGTGGTGAAAAACGGCTCGAAGATCCGCTCGGCTGTCTCGCGGCTCATGCCGACGCCGGTATCGCTGACCTTGATCCGCACGTAGCGGCCCGGGGCGGTGTCGGGGTGCATGTAGGCGTACTCGTCGTCGAGCTCGACGTTCTCGGCCTCGATCAGCAGGCGGCCGCCGTCGGGCATCGCGTCGCGGGCGTTGAGCGCGAGGTTGACCAGGATCTGCTCGATCTGGCTCGGATCGGCCTCGATCGAGTTCAGGTCCCGGTCGATCGAGACGGTCATCGCGATTTGCTCGCCGAGCGCCCGCGCGAGCAGGTTTTCGAGCTCGCCGATCAGGGCCGCAGGCTCCAGCACCTCCGGCCTGGCCAGATCGCGGCGGCTGAATGTGAGGAGCTGGCGGGTCAGCGCCGCCGCGCGCTCCGCGGCGCGGCGGATCTCCTCGACGTCGCTCTGCGCCCTCGCGTCGGGCTCGAGCTCGTCGGCGACGAACTCGGCGTAGTTCATGATCACGCCGAGCAGGTTGTTGAAATCGTGGGCTATCCCGCCCGCCAGCCGGCCGGCGGTCTCGAGGCGTTGCGAGCGCTGCAACTGGCCCTGCAACGCCCGCTCGCGCTCGCTCTCCGCCCGCTCGCTGACGTCGCGGATCGCCGCGGCGGCGATCGTCTCGCCACCGAGCTCGAGATGGGAGAGGGAGACCTCGACCGGGAACTCCTCGCCGTCGCTGCGCACCGCGAACAGCTCGACGCCGGCGCCCATCGGCCGCCGCCGCGGCCGCTCGAAGTAGGAGGAGCGATGGACGGTGTGGACTTCGCGGAAGCGATCAGGCACGAGCAGCTCCAGCGTCTGGCCGATCAGGTGCTCGCGCGGGTAGCCGAAGAGGTCCTCTGCCTGGCGGTTGACGAGGACGATCCGCCCCGTTCCGTCGATCCCGACGATTGCGTCGGGGACGAACTCGAGGAATTCCTCGAATGCCCTGGGGCCGGCGTCGACGGCCCCGATTGCATCTGGTCTGTCTTCCACGGGCGATCCCGTCGGTCAGGAACCATTTGCGCTCAGCCACTGGCTGGGGCTGAGTGCTCTAACACTGCTGAATATAAGTTTCGGAACCAGGGCGTGTCAATTACAAACGCATTAAGTCTTGAAATGAACGACCTGGACCATCTCGACAGGCCGGCCCTTGACCATCTGGATGGGCCGGCTGGACCCATCTGGGATGATTGCGCCTGCATTTCCCGCTAAATCTCACCTATGGGCATCCTCAGCTACCTGACTGGACTCGGTGGCCGCGACATGGCGGTCGACCTCGGCACCGCGAACACGCTCGTCTACGTGCGCGGGCGCGGCATCGTGCTCTCCGAGCCTTCGGTCGTCGCGATCGACTCGCGCAACGGCCAGGTCCACGCCGTCGGGGTCGAAGCGAAGCGGATGCTCGGTCGCACGCCGGGGACGATTACCGCGATCCGGCCGCTCAAGGACGGCGTGATCGCCGACTTCGACGTGACCGAACAGATGCTGCGCCACTTCATCAAACAGGTGCACTCCAACCGCTTCGCCCACCCGCGCGTCGTCGTCTGCGTGCCCTCGGGCGTGACCGGGGTCGAGAAGCGCGCGGTCGAGGAGGCCTGCCTCTCGGCCGGCGCCCGCAAGGCCTACCTGATCGAGGAGCCGATGGCGGCCGCGATCGGCGCCGGCCTGCCGGTCGCCGAGCCGACCGGCTCGCTGATCGTCGACATCGGCGGCGGCACCACCGAGGTCGCCGTGATCTCGCTCGGCGGGATCGTCGTCTCGCAGTCGATCCGGGTCGGCGGCGACGAGCTCGACGAGGCGATCGTCCACCACTGCAAAGCCAGCTACAAACTGGCGATCGGCACGCAGACCGCGGAGGAGGTCAAGCTCGAGGCGGGCTCGGCCTCGCCGCTGGCCGAGGAGGTCGAGGTCGAGATCCGCGGCCGCGACCTCGTCTCCGGCCTGCCGAAGACGATTACGCTCGGCTCGGCCGAGGTCCGCGAGGCGCTCGAGGAACCGGTCGGGCACATCGTCGAGGCGGTCAAGGACACGCTCGACCGCACCCCGCCCGAGCTCGCCGGGGACATAATGGACCGGGGCATTACCCTTGCGGGTGGAGGCGCGCTGCTGCAAGGACTCGAACAGCGCCTCCGCGATGAGTGCCAGATGCCCTGTCAACTGGCAGAGTCGCCGTTGACGTGCGTGGCCGTCGGCTCCGGCATCTCGCTGGAGGAGTTCGAGACGATCCACCGCGCCAGCAAGATGAATTCCGGAATGACGCGCGTTGCTTAGCCGTCGTTCATACAAAGCCCAGAAACTCAGGTCTTCGCCGTGTATCGCAAGCAAGTACGCCGCCGTAGAGCGGTATTAGCCCTCCTCGTCATCGGCTCCTTCCTGTTGCTGACGATCACCTACGGGCAGAGCTCGGGGGGGCTGCAGCGCGGCGTGAGCACGGTCTTCAGCCCGCTGCAGGGCGTCGCCGACCGGGCGCTGAAGCCCGCCCGCGACCTGGTCGGGTGGTTCGACAAGACCTTCGAAGCGCGCGGTGAGAACAGCCGCCTGGAAGACGAGCTGATCGTCGCCCGCCGCAAGGCCGTCGCCGGCCAGGAGGCGCTGCAGGAGAACGCCGAGCTGCGCAAGCTGGTCAAGCTCAACCGTGGCCCGGCGCTGGCCGAATCGGCCTACGACCCGGTCGCGGCGCGCGTGATCGCGCGCTCGCCGACCGTCTGGCACTCGACTGTGACGATCGACGCCGGTCGCGGCGACGGCGTCCGCGTCGACGACCCGGTGATCAGCGGCGACGGGCTCGTCGGCATGATCGCCTCCGCCCAGGGCGGCTCGGCTCAGGTGACCCTGATCACCGACCACACCAGCGCGGTCACGGCCAAGGTCGTGCCGGTCGGGGTGCAGGGGGTGATCAAGCCGGAAGTCGGGAACCCGGAGGATCTCGTGCTCGACTTCATCGACTCGAGCAAGGACGTGCACCGCGGCCAGGCGGTCGTGACCGCCGGCTGGTGCGCCCAGGGGCTCTGCTCGCTGTTCCCGCCGGGCCTGCCGATCGGCGAGGTGACCGACGCCTCGATCATCGAGCAGGAGGCCAGCCAGCAGGTGCATCTGCGGCCCTACGCCGACATCGCCGACCTCGATCTGGTCCAGGTCCTGACCGGGGGCTCGCGCGGCGAATGATCGTCACGCCGAAGATATTCGCCCGCCTGGCGGCGATCGTCGTGCTCGCCGTGCTGCTGCAGCTCTCCTTCTTCTCGCGGGTCGGGCTGCTCCACACCAGCGCCGACATCCTGCCGATTGTCGTCATCTCGCTCGGCCTGCTCGGCGGCAGCATGAGCGGCGCCGTCACCGGCTTCTCGATCGGGCTGCTCGTCGACTGCCTGCTGGTCGCGCCGCTCGGCGGCTCCTCGCTGGTCCTGCTCGGCATCGGCTACCTGGCCGGGCTCTTCCGCGAGCGCTTCGAGGTGCAGAGCGCGCTGCTGCCGCCGCTGCTCTGCATGGGCCTGACCCTGGTCGCCGAGATCGGCTTCGCCGTCGTGCAGGTGATGCTCGGCATCGACGCTCCGGTCAGCACGCTGATCGTCCGCGACATGCTGCTCAAGAGCATCTTCGCCTTCTTCCTCGCCTGGCCGATCTACTACGGCTTGCGCAGGCTGTTGCGCCCGGCGCTGGTCGAGGAGTCGAAGCTGACCCGCCGCCGCCAACCGACCGTGCTGGGAACCTAGGGCCGTGTACCGTCGATCGGGAGAGTTGGACCCCCAGGGCGGAAACCAGCTGGCCCTGCGCATCGCCGTCTTCGGCGGCGTCGCGCTGGCGCTGTTCGCCGTGCTCTTCTTCCGCCTCTGGTTCCTCGAGATCATCAAGGGCGACGATTACCTGGCCGAAGCGCGCAACAACCGCACCCGCGAGTTCCGGGTGGCGGCGCCGCGCGGCGAGATCCTCGACCGCAACGGCGAGGTGCTGGTCTCCAACCGCACCAGCCTCGCGCTGCAGGTCAACCCGCGCAAACTGCCGGCCGATCCCCGCGAGCGGCGGGCCGAGCTGGCGCAGCTCGCCGAGCTGACCCACAGCACGCTGCCGCGCGTGCGACGGGCGATTCGCGAGGAATCGAAGCTGGCGCCCGGGGCGCCGGTGACGCTGCGCCGCGACGTCGGCGACCACCTCGTCTATTACCTGGAGGAGAACCAGGACCGCTTCCCCGGGGTGACCGTGCAGCGGGTCTTCGTCCGCTCCTACCCGGAGGGGACGCTCGCCGCGCACCTCTTCGGCAACGTCGGCGAGGTCGACGAACGAGAACTGAAGGAACCCCGCCACGAGGGCCTCGAGCCAGGCGACAGCGTGGGCAAGGACGGGGTCGAGTACCAGTACGACAAGGTGCTGCGCGGCCGCGCCGGCGCGACCCGGATCCAGGTCGACGCGCTCGGCCGGCCGACGCCCGGGGGGCAGATCGACGTGGTCGAACCGGCGCCGGGGAACGACCTGCGCCTGACGATCGACGGCAAGCTGCAGGAAGCGGGCGAAGCGGCGCTGCAGGGCCAGGGCCTCGCCGGGGCCTACGTGGCGATGGACGTGCGCAGCGGCGCCGTGCTGGCGATGGGCTCGAACCCGACCTTCGACCCCGACGAACTGACGCCGCCGATCAGCCAGCGCCAGGTCAACGAGCTCTACCGCGACCCGGTGCGTTCGCCGCTGACCAACCGCGCGATCGCCGGCGCCTACCCGACCGGCTCGACCTTCAAGGCGATCACCTCGGTCGCCGCCCTGGCCAGCGGCAACCTGACGACGACCGAATCGATCAACGACGACGGGCTCTTCCAGCTCGGCGGGATCGACTTCGAAAACGCCGGCGGCGCGGTCTTCGGCTCGATCTCGCTGGAGACCGCGCTGACCGTCTCCTCCGATGTCTTCTACTACACCCTCGGCGACCGCATGAACGGCAGCCCCGCGCTGCAGCGCTGGGCGCACAAGCTCGGTATCGGGCGCGAGAGCGGCATCGACCTGCCCGGCGAGCAGCCCGGCCTGCTGCCGACGCCAGCCTGGCGCAACCAGCTCTACCGCGAAGACCTGACCGAACGACCCTGGTCGGCGGGCGACAACGTCAACCTCTCGGTCGGCCAGGGCGACCTGCAGGCCGACCCGCTGCAGATGGCCGTCGCCTACGCGACGATCGCCAACGGCGGCACGGTGCCGCGCCCGCACGTCGCGCTGCAGATCGACGACGCCGCGGGACGCGTGCAGCGCGAATTCGAGCCGCGGCCGGAGCGCTCGGTCAGGATCGACCCCGAATGGCGCGAGACGATCCTCGCCGGGCTGCACGGCGCGGCGCAGTCGCAGGGCGGCACCTCGTACGGGATCTTCGGCGGCTTCCCGGTGCCCGTGGCGGGCAAGACCGGCACCGCGGAGCGCCCCCCGTACGCCGATCAGTCATGGTATGTGGTGCTTGCCCCCTATCCTGATCCCGAGATCGTCGTCGCCGTCACCTTCGAGGAGGGCGGCTTCGGCGCCGACACCGCCGCCCCCGCCGCATTGAAGATCCTCTCCCAGTACTTCGGCAAAGAAGCGAAACCGGTCGAAGCGACCGGCGGCACGGTGGAGTAACGCATGTACGCGACCCGAACCCGCCGAGCCCGCCCCGAGGCCTTCGCCGCCCACCCGAGCATCGCCGAGCGCCTCGGCCTGCCCTACATGGACGGCTCGCTCGCCCTCGCCTCGGTCGCGCTGGTCGCGACCAGCGTCTTCGTGCTCGCCGAGTCGACCCTGCGCGACGTGCCCGGCAACCCCGGCTACTTCGCCGACCGCCAGGCGGTCTACGCCCTGCTCGGGCTGATCGGGATGTACGCGCTCGCCCGCATCGACTACTCGCGCTTCCGCGAGCTGCGCGTCGGCATCTACACCTTCCTCTGCGTCAGCGTCTCGCTCGTCTTCGTCTTCGGCTTCGCCGCTCGCGGCTCGCGGCGCGCCTTCGAACTTCCCTTCTTCAGCTTCCAGCCATCGGAGCTGGGCAAGCTCCTGCTCGTTCTGGCGCTTGCCGGCTTTGTCATCGATGGCGCCCGGCGGGGCTCAGCGAGGCAGCGCACGGTGCGCTACCTCTGCCTCGGCCTCGCCCCGGCTGCGCTCGTATTCCTGCAGCCGGACCTCGGCACCTCACTGGTGTACGTGGCAATCACCCTCGCCGTGATGTACGTGGGGGGCGTCCGCTGGACGCACTTCGCGACTATCGGCGCGGCCCTCGTCGCACTCATCGCAGTTGTCCTCGTGGCTGCTCCCGCAGTCGGGACGCCGATCCTGAAGGAGTATCAGCAGCAAAGGCTGACCTCCTTCGCCGATCCCAGCGGGGATCCGAGTGACGCGGGCTACCAGCAGAACCAGGCCAAGATCGCGATCGGCTCCGGTCAGGTGACCGGCCGTGGCGATCGGGCCACTCAGACGCGGCTCGAGTTTGTCCCCGAGCGGCACACCGACTTCATCTTTGCGGTGATCGGTGAGCGCTATGGATTCATCGGGGCCGCGTTCGTCCTATCCCTATACGCCCTGCTGATCTGGCGGGCGCTGCGGATCGTGACGCTCTCGAAGAACTCGTACGGGACCTTGGTGGCGGGCGGCATTGCCGCGATGCTGCTGTTTCAGGTCTTCGTCAACGTGGGAATGAACCTGGGGATCATGCCGATCACCGGGATTCCCCTGCCGTTGCTCAGCTACGGAGGTTCCTCCGTGCTGGCGACGCTGCTCGCGTTGGGAGTGCTTCAGAGCATTCACATGCAAGCGCGCCTCAGCCAGAGAGGCAGGTTCGCCTGGTGATCCCTTGAATGGGACCGGGCCATGCGTACCTATCTGAACTGAGCTGAAACAAACATGAAGAAAACCATTCTGGTGTCCGCCGATCGCGGCGAGACCCGAGTCGCCGTCCTCGAGTCGAAGACCAAAGGCGGCAAACGCAAGGTGGCGGAGCTCTACATCGAGCGCCGCGGCCGGCGCTCGATCGTCGGCAACATCTACAAAGGCAAGGTCGACAACGTCCTGCCCGGCATGGAGGCCGCCTTCGTCGACATCGGCCTCGAGCGCAACGGCTTCCTGCACGTCGACGAGATCGTGATGGCGAACGGCAAGCAGGCGCCGAAGCGGGGGCGCGGCAGCGGCCCGAAGATCGGCGAGCTGATCAAGTCCGGGCAGGAGATCCTCGTCCAGGTCGTCAAGGACCCGCTCAAGTCGAAGGGCGCGCGGCTCTCGATGAACCTCTCGATCGCCGGCCGCTACCTGGTCTACGCGCCGCAGGGCGGCGGCGTCGGCGTCAGCCGGCGACTCTCGGACTCCGAGCGCGACCGGCTGCGCAAGATGGTCGACCGCACCTACAAGGGCCCGGGCGGGCTGATCGTCCGCACCGCCGCCCACGGAGCAAAAAAATCCGACTTCGTCCGCGAGGTCGGCTACCTGCACAAGCTCTGGGACGTGATCGAGCGGCGCGGCGAGAAGACCAAGGGCATGGGCCTCGTCTTCCAGGAGGCCGACCTGCCCGTGCGGGTGCTGCGCGACGTCTTCCTCTCCGAGTTCGAAACGGCGGTGATCGACTCGCCCAAGCAGTTCGAGCGCGTGACCGGGTTCTTCCAGCGCACGGCGCCCGAGCTGCTCGAGAAAGTCGAACTGTACGAGTCGCCCAAGCCGCTGCTGGAGAAATGGGAGATCGACAAGGAACTCGCCTCGACCCTGGTGCGCCGGGTCGACCTGCCCTCCGGCGGCTACCTGATCATCGACTACACCGAGGCGCTGACCGTGATCGACGTCAACAGCGGCTCGTTCACCGGCCGCGGCAAGGGCGGCCTGGAGGAAACGATCACCAAGGTCAACACCGAGGCCGCCGAGGAGACGGTGCGGCAGCTGCGGCTGCGCGACATCGGCGGCATCATCGTGATCGACTTCATCGACATGGCGCGGGCCAAAAACCGCGACAAAGTGCTGAAGACGCTGCGCAAAGCGCTCGACGCCGACAAGTCGAAGAGCTACGTGGTCGAGGTCTCGCCGCTCGGCCTGGTCGAGATGACCAGGCAGAACATCACCGACGGCGTACGCGAGATCCTCACCGGGCCCTGCCCGATGTGCGACGGCGAGGGGGTCGTGCTTTCGGCCGAGACCGTCGCCCTCGAGGGGCTGCGCCAGATGCGCGAGATGGCGGCCGATAAGCCCGACGCCGAGGCATTCCTGCTGCGGGTCAACCCGCAGGTCGCGGCCACACTGATCGACGACGACAGCGGCCTCGCCGAGCTCGAGCAGGAAACCGGCAAGCGCTTCCACTTCGAGGGGGGCGACGCGCTGGCGATCGACACCTTCGAGCTGGTCGAGGCCGGCGCCCGGGCCGAGATCGAGGAGCGGGCGCTGCCGTTCAAGGTCGGCGAGGAGGTGCTCGTGAACATCGAGGAGCCGCACATGTACAACGCCGACGACGCGGTCGCGCGGATCGACTCCTACATCGTCAGCGTCAGCGGCGGCGGCGAGTTCGTCGGCGACCGCAAGATGGTCAGGATCGAGCGGGTCGAGCGGGCGGCGGCGGTCGCCTCGCTGCTCGGTGACCCGGCGAGCAACGGCGCCGAGGCAGACGCTCTAGAATCCGCCGCCGCCAGATGAGCACCTACGCGGTCATAGAGAGCGGTGGCAAGCAATACAAGGTCGAGAAGGGCAGCTCGCTGCTCGTCGACCGGCTGAGCGCCAAGGAGGGAGACAGCGTCTCCCTCCGGCCTGTGCTCTTCCGCGACACGGAGATCGTCGCCGCGCCGAAGGAGCTGGAGAAGGTCAAGGTCGAGGCGAAGGTCGCCGAGCACCTGCGCGGCCCGAAGATCAAGGTCTTCAAATACAAGGCGAAGAAGGGCTACCGCCGCAAGGCCGGCCACCGCTCGGAGCTGACCCGGCTCGAGGTGACCGAGCTAAAACTCGGCAAAGCCGCGGCGAAAGCGAAAGCGGAGCCGAAAGAGAAAGCCGAGCCGAAAGCGAAAAAAGCGGCGAAACCGAAAGCCGAGAAAAAAGCGGCGGCGAAACCGAAATCGAAAGCCAAAGCCAAACCGGCTGCTAAAAAGGACGACTGATGGCGCATAAGAAAGGACTTGGCTCTAGCCGCAACGGCCGCGAATCGAACCCCAACATGCTCGGGGTCAAGGTCTTCGCGGGCCAGAAGGTCTCCGGCGGCGAGATCATCGTGCGCCAGCGCGGCACCCGCTTCTGGCCCGGCGACGGCGTCGGCCTCGGCCGCGATCACACGATCTTCGCCAAGCAGGCGGGGGTTGTGGAGTTCAAGCAGGCCCGCAAGGGCCGCACGATCTCGGTTCTGGCTGAGTAGGCGGCGAGGGACGGGATGTCCCTCCCCCGAAGGCCGTCGCGCAGCTGGGTTGCGGTACAGGGTTCGGGCGTGGTTTCTGGAGCCTTCGGGGGAGGGACATCCCGTCCCTAAGCCAGCTCGGCTGAACCTCGCGCGCGAGCAGTTGGCGAGTTTCCCGTCCATTGGACGGGAAACTCGCCATTACCCTCTTCGAGCGATGGATGACAAGGCAAAGATCTGGGTTGAGGGGGGCGCTGGGGGCAACGGCGTGGTGAGCTTTCGGCGGGAGGCTCATGTTCCGCGCGGGGGTCCCGATGGCGGGGATGGCGGTCATGGGGGGGATGTGGTGCTCGTTTGCGATGCGTCGCGTCGGGACCTCGGTGCTCTCAGGGGGAGTCGGCATTTTCGGGCGCAGCGGGGGAGGCATGGGCTGGGGGCCAACAAGCATGGGGCGCGGGGGGAGGAGCTGGCGATTCCGGTGCCGGCGGGGACGCAGGCGGAAACGGTGGATGGGAGCCGGGTGGATCTGGTCGAGGTGGGGCAGCGGGCTGTGGTCGCGCGCGGGGGGCGTGGGGGCCACGGGAACAAACGGTTCACGACCTCGACCCGGCAGGCGCCACGCTTTGCCGAGCAGGGGACGACGGGCGAGCAGGGGTGGATCGAGGTGCGGCTCAAGCTGCTTGCCGACATCGGCCTGGTCGGGCTGCCGAATGCGGGCAAGTCCTCGCTGCTGGCGCGGCTGACGCGGGCCGAGCCGAAGGTCGGCGACTACCCGTTCACGACCCTGTCGCCGGTCCTGGGCACGATCGAGAGCGCCGACCGGCAGGCCGTGATCGCCGACATCCCCGGCCTGATCGAAGGGGCGGCAGCGGGCGCCGGGCTCGGACACGAGTTCCTCGCCCACGTCGAGCGCTGCTCGATGCTGGTCCACCTCGTCGACCTGGCCCCGGCCGAAGGCGACCCCGAGTCGAACTACGCGGCGGTGCGCGAGGAGCTCGCCGCCTACGGCGCCGGCCTCGAGCGGCTGGCGGAGGTCGTCGTGCTCTCCAAGCGCGACCTGCTGGCGCCCGAGCAGGTGACGGAAGAGGTCGAGCGCTGGCGCGAGCGGCTCGGCGCACAGGTCGTGACGGTGCTGGCGGCGTCTTCCGCCACGGGCGAGGGCCTCGACGAGCTGCGCCGGGCGCTCTGGACGCACCTGCCCGAGGACGCCCCGGCGCGGCCCGAGAAGGCCGATCTCGGTCCGGCCGAGTTCGAGACCGAGCACCGGGTCTACCGGCCGGTTGGCGAGGGCGGCTACGCGGTCGAGCGCGAGGACGACGGCGGCTACCGCGTGCTTGGCCGCGGCGTCGAGCTGCTCTTCGAGCGCCACGACCTGAAGAACGAAGAGGCCCTGGCTTACCTCGAGCAGCGCCTGCGCGAGATCGGCGTCGTCGCCGCCCTGCGCAGCGCCGGCTTCGAGCCCGGCGACGACGTCCGCATCGGCGAGCACGAGTTCGAGCTGCACCCGTAGCCGGGCCGGGCTTGCCGCCTACACTGCCCGGACCATGACCCTGGTCGTCAAGCTCGGTTCTTCGATCGTCGCCGCCGATGACGGCGAGTTGCGCGTCGACGTGCTCGACTCGGTCTGCGCCCAGGTGGCCGAGCTGGAGCAGGGCGGCGAGCGGGTGGCGATGGTCACCTCGGGGGCGATCGCGCGCGGCATGCGGCTGATGGAGCTGCCGGTGCGGCCGCGGGCGATGGACGAGCTGCAGGCGGCCTCGGCGGTCGGCCAGGGCGATCTCTTCCGCGCCTACCAGTCGCGACTCGCCGCGGGCGGCACGCGTTCGGCCCAGGTCCTGTTAACCGCAGCCGACATCGCCGCGCGCACCAACTACCTCAACGCGCGCCAGACGCTGCGGCGGCTGATCGACTGGGGCGTGGTCCCGGTCGTCAACGAGAACGACACGACCGCGACCGACGAGATCACCTTCGGCGACAACGACTTCCTCGCCGCCCAGGTGGCGATCCTGCTGGACGCCCGCCTGCTCGTCCTGCTCTCCGACGTCGACGGCCTGCACCGCAGCGATCCACGCCGGGATCCAGACGCCGAGCGGATCGCCACCGTCGATGACTTCACCGAGCTGGCCGAGCTGGAGATCGGCGACCGCACGTCGGCCTTCGGCTCCGGCGGCATGAGAAGCAAGGTCGCCGCCGCCGAGATGGCAGCCGAGTCCGGCATCCCCGCAACGATCTGCAACGGCACGAACCAGGGCACCCTGCTGGCGGCAGCCAGAGGCGAGCCGACCGGCACGCGTTTCGCAGCCCAAGCAGGCAAGACCCCGAGCTTCAAGCTCTGGCTCAAATACGCGAAGCCGAGCAAGGGCCGACTCACCGTGGACGATGGCGCGGCGAAGGTTCTGCGCGAAAAAGGCTCCAGCCTCCTTCCGGTGGGCATCACAGGAGTCGACGGCAGCTTTGATGCAGGCGATGCCGTTGAGGTAGCTGCGAACGGTTCTGTCATCGGGAAAGGCATCACGGATTACGCTGCCGCGGAGCTCGACCGCGTCCTCGGCCTGAAGTCGGTTCAGGTCCGCGAGCTGCTGCCCGCCGCCGCCGACGAGGTAATCCACCGAGACCGCTTCGTCCTTCTGTAGGTCCTCCCGTACCCTTACGAGCATGGCCGTAGCGACCAGATCAGTTGCCGAAACCTGCGCCGCCGCACAGCGCGCCGCGCGCGCGCTCGGCAGCGCCTCGACCGATGCCAAGAACGCCGCGCTCGAGGCGACCGCGCGCCTGCTCGGCGAGCGCGTCGAGGAGGTGCTCGACGCCAACGCGGCGGACCTCGCCGACGAGGGCGCCGCCGAGCTGACGCCGGCGCTGCGCGACCGGCTGGCGCTGAGCGAAGAGCGGGTCGCGGCGATGGCCGACGGCGTGCGGGCGGTGGCGGCGCTGGCCGACCCGGTCGGCGAGGAGCTGGAAGGGAAAACGCTCGACAGCGGGCTGGAGCTGACCAAGCTGCGGGTGCCGCTGGGCGTGGTCGCGGTCGTCTACGAGGCGCGGCCGAACGTGACGATCGATTGCGCCGCGCTGACGATCAAGAGCGGCAACGCGATCGTGCTGCGCGGCTCGCACTACGCCGAACGGACCAACGGGGCGCTGGCGGGCATCGTCCGCGACGCGCTGGCCGAGGCCGGGCTGCCGCAGGACGCCGTGCTGCTGCTGGCCGGCGGCGGGCGCGAGGATCTGGCCGAGCTGGCGACGCAGGAGGACACCGTCGACCTCTTGATCCCGCGCGGCGGCGAAGGCCTGAAGAAGGCGCTCAAGGAGGTCGCGACGGTGCCGGTGATCTACGCCGCCGCCGGCAACTGCCACGTCTACGTCCACGCCGAGGCCGACCTCGAGATGGCGCGCCGGATCGCGGTCAACGCGAAGACGCAGCGGCCCGGCGTCTGCAACGCCGCCGAGACGCTGCTGGTCGACGCCACGGTCGCCGGGGAGTTCCTGCCGCCCGCGCTGGCCGAGCTGCGCGAGGCCGGCGTCGAGCTGGTCGGCGACGAGCGCGCCCGCGCCGCCGCCGGGGGCGCCGAGATCGCGGCCGCGGAGGACGACGACTGGGGGCGTGAGTTCCTCGATCTCAAGCTCGCCGTCGCCGTCGTCGACTCGCTCGACGAGGCGATCGACCACGTCAACCGCCATGGCACGCGCCACTCGGAGGCGATCGTCACCGGCTCCGCCGACGCCGCCGCGCGCTTCACCGCCGAGGTCGACGCCGCGGTCGTCTACACCAACGCCTCGACCCGCTTCACCGACGGCTTCGAATTCGGCATGGGGGCCGAGATCGGCAACTCGACCCAGAAGCTGCACGCGCGCGGCCCGATCGGCCTGCGCGAGCTGACCACCTACAAGTACGTCGTCAGCGGCGACGGCCAGGTGCGTGAGTAGCGTTCCCGGCGCGGACGGACGGCGGCCGGCGATCGGCGTCCTCGGCTCGGCCTTCAACCCGCCCCACCTGGGGCATCTGGCGCTCGCCCAGGAGGCGCTCTGGCAGCTCGGCCTCGACGAAGTCGTGCTGATGCCGACCGGCGAGGCGCCGCACAAGCGGATCCACGACGACCCGGGCCGTGAGCTGCGCCTGGCGATGACGCGGCTCGCCGCCGCCGACGACCCGCGCTTCACGGTCTCCACGCTGGAGGTCGGGCGCGAGGGGCCGTCCTACACGTATGAGACCTTGCAGTTGCTTGCACGCGAAAAAGGAGAGCCCGAGCTGGTGTTCGTGATGGGGGCGGATGCTGCCGTCGGGTTCGAGGGCTGGCGCGAGCCCCGGCGCGTGGTCGAGCTGGCCCGCCTCGCGGTGGCGCGGCGCTCGGGGGTCTCCGACGCCGACGTGACCTCGACCATGCGCGGCCTCGACGCGGCGGAGCGCGTGACGATGCTGGAGATGCCGCAGTTCGGCGTCTCCTCCTCGGCCGTGCGCGAGCGCGCCGCGGCGGGCAGGCCGCTGCGCTACCTGGTGCCCGAGGCGGTCGCACGGTTCATCGAGGAGAAGGGGGTCTACTCATGAGCGAGAGGCTCGATTCCGAGGCGCTGGCGCGGCGCTTGGCCGAGTTGGCCGACGCGAAAGGGGGGACGGAGATCGTCCTCCTCGACATGCGCGGCCTCGCCTCCTACACCGATCTGCTGACGATCTGCACGGCGCGCAACGAGCGCCAGGCGCGGGCGATCGTCGACGAGGTCAAGCTGCGGCTCAAGCAGGAGCAGGGGCTGCTGCCCGGGGGCGTCGACGGCGCGGGCGAAGCGGGCTGGATCGTGCTCGACTACCTCGACGCGATCCTGCACGTCTTCACAGCCTCCGAAAGGGAGCGCTACGGGCTCGAGGACCTCTGGCGGGAGGCGCCGCGGCTCGAGTTGCAACTGTCGCAAGATGCCGTCCGAGGGCGCCTTTACGGTGCCGCGCATGGCTAGCTTCAAGCGAGCCCTGCTCGGCTACCGTCGCCAGGAAGTAGACGTCGCAATCGCGGCGCGCGACGAAGCGATCTCCGCGGTCGAGAGCCACGCCTCGGCGGCCGACGCCGAGCTTGCCTCGCTCTCGGAGATGGTGATCGAGCGCGAGCGCGAGATCCGCGGCCTGAGCGAGCGCCTGCGCGAGGCCAACGAGCGCCACGCGCAGAGCATCGCCTCGCTGCAGTCGGTCTCCGAGCGGCTCGAGGACATCCAGGAACAGGCGCGCGGGCAGGCGACCCGGATCCGAATGAAGGCGCTGCGCGAGGCGGTCGAGGTCAGCCGCCGCACGCAGGAGCTGGCCGAGCTGGGCGAGGGCGCGCAGAACGGCGCCGAGCCGGCGGATGCCGGCGGCGCCGAGGCCGCGCTGGGCGAGCTCTTCGAGGGATTGATCAAGCTCGAGATCGGCCCGCTCGGCGACTTTTCGCAACTCGTCGGTTTCGAAAACGCGGTCGGCCGCCTCGGCGCATCGGAGATCTCGGTCGAGCGCTTCTCCGAGGGCCGCGCGACGCTCTCGATGCAGCTCGACGAGCCGGTCGAGCTGCTGCGCGAGCTGGAAGAGAACGCCCCCTTCGAGTTCAACATCCGCCGCACCGCCGGCGACAACCTGATCCTCGATGTAGACGAGGACCAGGGCCCAGAGCAACACGCCGCGTAGCTCACTCCCTTGCAGGGTGGCGGGGCATCGAGTTCATGCCTTTGGACGTTTGACGTATTGACTGTCAGTCGTTTGTCTGCGAACATATGTGCGGGGTATCTGCTTCGCTCCAGTAGACTCGAAACGCAGTGGAGAAGCCACACGAAGGCGGGCGGGAAGAGGATCGGCCCCGAGCAGGGCGGGACTACCCACGCGACTGGCCGGAGTTCCAGCG